>Ga0172381_10002117_pt1 | contig 22452 bp, 27 predicted proteins | sample Leawel6488metaG_FD_119754 | JGI IMG/M metagenome (GOLD analysis project Ga0172381, IMG submission 119754) | Leachate microbial communities from a municipal landfill in Southern Ontario, Canada - Leachate well 64-88 metaG | ecosystem: Engineered > Solid waste > Landfill > Unclassified | place...
ATAGCACATACCGCCATTGCAGCAACCTTACGCATAATATCCATTGCTTTAGTATCAGAGGTTTTAAAGCTCTCTCTACATAGTATGTGCTGTGCCTCCTCTATATAATCTCTAATATATGTAAACCACTCCTCAGGAGAATGTTGAGCACTATTTCTACTAGTCTCAGATGTCCATCTTTTATCTTGATAGTCTCTCTCACCATTAATAAGTTCATATACAAATAATCTATCCATTTAATTCTCCTTTAAATTAGTCTATCTATATTATGTTTAATTTCTTCCAAATAGCACAACAATATTCAATCTGAAATAAACAGTCATCTATAGGAAAATGAGCTACACCCACAACCTGACAATTTCTCTTTATTTCAGGGGCAAAAGCTACTAAAGTTCTCAGATCTCTCTCTAATCTAAAATTCCATGGTATTTGATGTTTAGTAGCTATATAAGCATCTTCTAAAATACCAAGATCGAAACGAGGACTATTACCCCATATCTGTAAATTTTCCGTACCTAAGGATTCCAAAAATAGTCTAAATTTATGAAGTACTTCTGTAATATTCTTTCCACCCCCAGAAATTTCTTGTCTGGCCTTATCAACCTGAGATAACCACCACTCAATAGTATCTCCGTTCACCTTTAACCCTATATCCAAACATGATTGAATAGAAGACTTCTCATAAAAACTACGACCTGTTTGACCTGTTAAAATATCGAACTCTACCGCTGCAAGAGAACATATAACAGATTGACTCTTATTTCCCATTGTTTCTATATCAATCATTAAATTACCAAGATTTTCCATACTACCTCCAATAAATATCTTATAAGTATAATACAAATTTTAATAAAGAGCAAGTTATTCTTAATAATTAAAAATCATCTTTATGAATTTTTATCTTATCCAAAATCTTCTCTTTCTGAAGTCTAACACATTCTGATGTAGTATGCATAATTGTTGCTACGTCTCTTAACGTTCTAGCCTCATAAGGTGGGTCTAATCCAAATAGAAGTGATATTATAATACGTTCTTTTTCTGAAATATCACTTAAATATAATTTTACAATATCCTCTGAAGTATTCCTTATAAAAGAAGTATCATTATTGAGATCCTCTACATCCTGAAAATCCCCTTCAAAGGCAGAATTTATAACATTCTCTCTAATCTCTGCAATCTCTTTCAAGTATTGTCCAATTGCAAATCTTATATGATAAAAGCAATAACTAAATACTCTAACTTTATACTTACTTACGTCATATCTTCTTATACCCTGTATAAGTCCCACATTTGCTTCTTGTATGACATCCATAACATCTACATTATTTGGAATTGTAAAGTTTCTTAAAAAATATATTACAAATCTTAGATGAGAATTGACTACTCTCTCAAATGCTTCTGCAGATCCAGAAGCTACCTGAAACATTAACTCTCTCTCTTCAGCTGCTTTTAGAGGAGTATATTTTTGATGTGCTAGTGTTTTAGTATATTGCTCAAAAACTAAATTATGCATTATTACCTCAAAATAATTTTCTTTATGCTACAGACTTAACTACTGTAGATATATAATCTATATCTTTTATAGATAGGCCTGGATGACATGGTAACACTAATCCTAGTGTATGTAACTTTGTAAGATTCTTAGTGATAAATTTATTTTTTATAAATGGCTGCTGGCCTAAATTACCTCCAGATATAGGTCTAGTCTCTATACCTGCCCTATATAAGGCAGCTACAACTCTATATTTCTGATTAATATCTTTACATATAATAGGATATGTAATACAAGATATTATATTAAACTCATTACCCTTTTGCATATCTAACGCTGTGTTCATAAGATTATGTCTGTAACGCATAAAATTTCTATGCCGGTACCTTGCAACCTCATCTAATATTTTTAATTGCTCTAAGCCTAAGACGGCATTAAACTCTGTAGATCTAACATTTAACCCCGGATAATAAAATGTAAATCTAGACATAAATTTAGGTATACTATACTCAGCCTCCATGTCATTTCTAACAACATCTTCCACGTCCACAGACCACCCATGACTTCTTATCATTTTTAACAAAACATTAAGATCATTGTTACTTGTAGAAACCATTCCCCCCTCTATCGTGGAAAATTGATGACCATAGTAAAATGAAAATGTACCTATATCACCCAAAGTTCCAATATATTTATTTTCTATTTTAGACCCTACTGCAGGACAGGCATCTTCCATTAATAAAAACTTATACTTATCTCGAAGTTTTAAAAGTTTCTTCATATTTCCAGGATACCCAAGAGTTGGAACATACACCACTAAAGAAATTTTATGTAGAATAAGTATTTTTTCAAGCTCCCACATATCCATACTAAATGTACTTAAGTCTACATCTACAAATTTGATATCAAACCCTAACTGCATTGCTGGAGACACTGTTGTAGACCACCCAGCACCACAAATGGCTACTGTTAAAGGCTTGCCCTTACCTATCAGAATTTCTTTGATAGCAGCATAAGCTAACAAATTAGCTGAAGAACCTGAGTTCACAAAAGTAGAATACAATACTCCTAAATGATTAGACCACTTAGATTCAAACTCTTTCACTTTAATACCTTGCGTAAGCCTGGGATAAGTTTTCAACCATCTTATAGCTTTGTCAATATGTTTTTTCGGTATGGTATCTTGAGCTAAATAATACTTATATTTATTCATGGATTTACCCCTACAATTATATCAGGTAATGTTGGGTTCTCAAATCCAGGTGCAACATCTATAATCATCTCTTTTTTAAGCTCCTCTCGGTCAAGATATGGATACATATCTTCCAATGCCGTACTCCAACCCACTAATCTTGGTATATAAGAATGATACTCATGACAATTTACATCACATATTACTGTCTCACTTGAATTCAAAACATCTAATATTTTAGATACTAATTCAGAATTATTATTTATTGTACAAGTCTTAATACCATAAGCTTCGGCTACTTTAACAAAATCTGGGGGTTTATATCCTACAGGACCGCAAGCCTCCGCCCTGCCACCAAAATTAGTCTCTTGAAAGGCCTTGGTAATTCCATATATGTGGTTGTTAATGATGAATACCTTTACATCTACTCCATAGTTCTTTATAGTTTGGAGTTCTTGAATATTCATATTCATACCCCCGTCACCTATAACACATATAACATTTTGCTTCTTATTAGATGCACACCATGCCCCAATAGATGCGGCAAAAGAAAATCCCATAGGAGAATTTCCATTATTGGTTAAAAACTTCTGGCCTAACATAGTTTCAAAGGCCTGAGACATAACTACAATATTTCCACCACAGTCAGAAACAATAATACTATCCTTATCCACCATACCTGATAATACTCTAGAAAATACATAAGGATGTACTATATCTTTAGTATCATAATAAGATTGTTTAATTACATCATACTTGATCTTCCAACCCATAACCTTTTCAGTCCACTGAGAAAAGTCAGGCATCTCAACAAATTTAGAGTTTTCTATATAATCTAAAAGCATATTTAAAAATATGGTAGAATCACAGAGAAGATTATAATCAAATGCAACCTGTTGTAATTTTTTCTGAAGATTTGCAATATCAATATCTACAATATATTTCTTTGCACTACGAGCAAATAACTCAGGAGCTCCCCCAGTTATTCTTCCAGATATCCTAGACCCTATGGCCAACAATAAATCACAATTCTGAATACCTAAATTACGTCCTGACCCACCATATGTTCCAACTCTCCCACCATAATAAGGAAAATCAGATGTTACTATGTCCAAAGCATTCCATGTAGGAAAAATAGGTATTTTTAATATATTAGATAACTGTAATAAAAATTTAATAGCCTTGGGATCATGCACACCCCCTCCTATAAGAAGAGCGGGTCTTTTAGACATGCTTAGATCACTTATAAATGACTTTATAAATCCAAAAATTTGATCTATATCAAATACACTTACATCTGGTGAAGAATCATATCCCACTAAATCATCAGTTTCAATCAATTTCTTCTGTATATCTAAGGGTATGTCAAGATGAACCGGACCTGGCCGACCCTCTCGCATAATAAATAAGGCTTTTTCTAACTCAAACTTAACATCTTCGGCCTTTGTTATCATAACTGAATATTTTGTTATGGGTTTCATTATACCCACCATATCTGATTCCTGAAAACCTACCTGCCGAATAATAGGATCAGGCCTCAAAAACTTGGAGCTTATCTGCCCCGTAATAAATAAGCATGGTACAGAATCATAAAAACAATTTCCTACGGAAGTAATAAAATTCATCCCCCCAGGTCCACTAGTAGCAATAGCTACTCCAAACTTACCAGAAACTTTTGCATATGTTTCGGCTGAGAATCCCGCAGCCTGCTCATGCATTGTACACACATATCTGGTCTTATCTGTGCGTGTGAACGAATCAAAAAGATTCCCTACCGCAGATCCATAAACTCCAAATATGTCTTTAATACCTTCCTCTGCTAAGTAATTTATAATATAGTCTGCTACATTAATCTTCATATAAATCTCTCCAAAAGTTATTTATTAAACTTTCCATATTTAATTTGTCTTTGTAAGATATTTCTAACAAAGGAATACTTTTTAAATTACAATAATCTTTTTTTAACTTATCATAGTAATGTATTTTTTGCAAATCTTTTCTTCCCGTAAACTCCAAAGTTTCATAATGCTATAGTCATACAAATTATTATGTAATTTATTAGCTTTATTAATAAATTTTTGTGTATCATATTTTCTATTTTTAGATCTGCCATCCATTTTAATTAATCTCAACTAATTATGTAATCCGCAACTTTTATTTTGGCCATAAATCACTCGCTTTCAATTCATTTATCTCTTCCTCTTTTATCGGATAGCAAAACTCTTCGGTAGGAAATTTATTATTTTTAACTTCATACACATATTTTTTAATTGCTTCTGTTATTATAAATAATAAACCCTCATTCCTAGTATCCCTACCATAAGTAATTATATCAGAATGATTATTGATATGCTGAAAATAGGAGTTTGATATATCTGGGATATAACATTTAGAAAAATAAGGTCTAAATGTAGGATATAATCCCAGTAGATCATGCATTATTAATAATTGACCATCTACCTTACTTCCAGCCCCAACACCATATACAGGAACATCACTTACACTAGTTATAACTCCACCAGGATCTGTAGGAATTGCCTCTAAAAGAATTGAAAATACTCCGGCATCTCTTAATTTTTGAGCATCCTTCATAGTCTCTAATAAATTTTCCACAGTTTTACACTGAACCCTATAACCCCCAAAGGATTGAGTACTTTGAGGCGTAAGTCCTAAATGTCCCATTACCAATATTCCAGCATTAACTATAGCCTTTACTCTGGAACAAACTCTTTCACCACCCTCTAGCTTTATGGCATCACATCCAGCCTCTTTTACAAAACGCAACGCACTTTTAACAGCCTCTTCATCAGATACTTCATAAGATCCTTGTGGCATATCACCAATAATAAAAGTATTTGGAGCTCCTCTACGAACAGCCTTGGCCATCATAATCATTTCATCCATAGTAACAGGATTGGTAGTAGAATAACCATATTGAACCATACCCCCGGAATCTCCAACTAAAATCATATCCACACCAGCTTTTTCAGCACAATATGCTAAAGGATAGTCATACGCAGTAACCCAAGCTACTGGAATTTTATCTTTTTTCATTTGCTGCAATTTTAATAATGATACCTTTGACATAGTTGACTCCTATTTTATATTTATTTATATGATATCCTTTTTGGGTATCATACTATAAGCTAAAGCCTGTAATGATCTTAGCTCACCTATACTTAATGATTCACTTTCCATAATTCCTGGGTATTGTTTACCATATAAGTCCCAATCATTAGTTAAAATCCTAAGACCATATCTTCCTACTTCTGCAGAACGTCTTAAAGCCGTTCCTGGAAAAGGTACCGCTATAGGGAATGTGCAAGAATAAATATCTAAAAATTTTCCCATCTCTATAGATTTCATTGCAGTTTCTCTTGTCTCTCCAGGAAGACCTAATATAAAGCTTGCAGCACATGTAATACCCGTCTCTTTTGCAGCTAAAATGGTTTTTTTTATCTGCTCTGATGTATAGGGTTTACCTGTCCTTCTAAGAACATCTTCATCGGCACTTTCCGCGCCAAAGAAAATATAATAACATCCGGCCTCTCTCATTAATTTAAATAAACTGAGATCACATAAGTCTATTCTCATCTCACAAGACCACTTCAACTTTTTATTAATACCCTTCTTTATAAATTCATTAAATAAATCTATGCTTACATCCATTTTATTATTCTCTATCAAAGTCTCATCAAAAAATACCAAAGCCTCACATCCAAAATCTTTTATATTTCTATCTACCTCTTCTATAACAGAATTTACTGATCTAACTATTCTTTTACGACCAAATGGCCTTACACAAAACACGCATGTTCCAGGACATCCTCTACTGGTAGAAATAGGCAACTCAAGTTTGGTTCTATGTGGATCAGCACCTGAATAGGAAGATAACTTAAACATATCCCATGCAGGAAATGGAAGCAAGTCCAGATTTGCGATTCTTTTAGATATACAACTATTTTTAGTCTTACTACCTATAGTAAGTATATCATCAACATTTAAATCATTTTCAAAAAAACTAATTATGGATTCCTCAGCTTCTCCACAAAAAGTATAATCAAAGCAAGAAAACTCATTTAAAGTCTCTAATGGCATTGAGGTAGCATGTGGTCCACCAATAAATGTTTTTATTGAAGGAAAAAGTTCTTTTATTTTTCTTGCTACTATAGCTGTCTCTTTAATCTGTGTTGTGTATCCAGTAAACCCAATCGCTAAAGGATGATTCCTAGTTATAAATTCTATAATATCAGACACAGTAAAATTATCTATAAACATATCAATAAATTTAGATTTAATGCCCCTCTGTTTGGTAGCAGCCAATAAATATGCCATACCTATGTGAGGAGATATTTGACGAGGTGTATCCTTAGATACTTTAAGAGATTCAAAGTATTTTTTTCTACCTTCAATATCTAATACAACATTTATTAATAAAAGATCCAGATTCATTAAACACTATGCCTTTAGATAATTATTTCTATACCAATCTATTGTTTTCTCAATACCCTCTTTAATATTTACTTTAGCCTCCCATTCTAAAATATCTTTTGCTTTCTGCACACTAACAACCCTTCGTGGTATCATTGTAGGCTTTGTTATATCAAAGTTAATAATAGGGTCATATCCCACATGATTACAAGCATATTTTATAACATCTTTCACAGTAGATACTTCACCACTAGTTATATTTACTGGATCTGCATCTGCTTTGAATTCTAACATCTTAAGAAATCCATCCACAAAATCCTCTACATAAATAAAGTTTCTCTGCTCTGATCCATCTCCCCAAACTTCTAAAGGATCTTGTCTATTAGCTATTTTATTAACTAACGCTGGAATAACATGACAAGTCTCTAAATTGAAATCATCATGAGGCCCATATAGTGCTGTAGTTCTAGCAATAGCAAATTTAGTATCACTCTGCCTATGGAATTGCATACAAACCTTTTCAAGGTACCTCTTCATATTCCCTACACCAGAATAGCCTTCCCAAGGTTCACCTGTAAAACCATCACACTCCTTAACAAAATCCCAGTCCGGGTACATGGTGGAACTACCTACAAACCCAAACTTCTTAGTCCCACATTCTACTGCTGCAGATATTACATTAACTCCTATCGTAATATTATCCCTAACTAATTGTAGCTGACCTGTTTTCTGACCCTTAGCACCTTTAATAACAGCAGCTGCATTTAATACTATATCTGGTTTTACCCAATTAAAATATTCTAATGTCTGTTCATAATTTCTAAGATCAATTTTACCTATAGTTATACCATCGTCATTATATTTTAAAATTCTTCGTTTAAATATTAGAGCATATATATTTGCCCCCTCATAAGATAGTCTTTTAACAAGGTTTTGGCCTAGTATCCCTGTAGCCCCTGTGATAATAATAGTTTTGTTAGTGTAATAACTCATATGTAACACCTCAATATTTTACTAGTTTGGAGTCCATAATTTCTTCGTATGTAAATACATTATATCTATTATGAACTACATTCTGATTATCTTTAAACCAAGCAACAGTTTTACCAATTCCATCTTTAAGATTTGTAGAAGGATTAAAACCTAATATATTTCGTGCTTTATCAATGTTCAACACTCTCGCCCCAAATTTACTATGAAATATAATTTTCAAATTATCTAAATATGATTCACCGAAACTTTCCGCTATAGCTTCAGCTAAAAATATTATCTCATATCCAGTTCCACTACCTATATTAAAAGCTTCACAATCACCTGAATTTTCTAAGGCTAACAACATACCATCTGCTACATCATCAGAAAATGTAAAATCACGTATCATATTAGGATTGTGTATATCTACAGATTTGTTCTCACTAATCTTATTTATTAGAGATCCTACTACCATTGTAGTATTTGTATCAAAATTATCCCAAGGTCCATAGCAACTACCAGGTCTAACTATAACTATACCCTTCCACCCATATTCATCCCTATAAGCCTCAGTTTGTAATTCTGCCATTCGCTTTGCCCATGCAGAATATTTATCCCCTGAATTTGGAAGTCCCTCCCACATTGTACTTTCTATAAATGTAGATCCTGGAGCATATACTCCAACAGTACTTGTAAGCAGATATTTCTCAACATTTAATTTCTTTGAGCATTTTAACATATTCATATTTATACGCATGTGAGAATCAAAGAATGTAGCTCCCCTAGATACTCCGATAGCGTTAGACCCCTTAGATCCTGCCAACTGAAACACAAAATTTGCTTCTGAGTCTCTAATAGCATTATAACATTCATCATAATTAGTAAGATCACACTTAATATATTCTGCATTTAAAAATTGCTTTACTTTGCATTTTATATGACTAAATCTAGATACTGAATCCGCAGATGCTATTGTCACATATGCTCCCGCATCTAAAAGTTTAGTTACTAAAGGAACTCCTATTAATCCAGTACCTCCTGTAACTAGTACATTCTTTCCCTTATAAAAACTCATAGCATACCCCTCCAATATTCTAAAAGATCCTGGTTAATATCGTCCAAAGTCTTCTTGGGCTCCCAACCTGTTAGCTCCTTGAATTTTGTACAGTCAGGTATCTGCAGAGTAATATCTGTAGGACGTATACGAGCGGGATCTATCTCTTTAAAAATAAGTCCTCTAGGTATTTCACTCTTTTGCAACATATTCTCAAGAGCCTCCCCAACAGTACAAGTATGACTTCCACCAATATTATATACATCACCTAATATACCATGATTAGCCACAATCCAATAAGCCTCCACGGCATCATCTACATGTGCATATGTTCTTATAGAATTTAAATTACCCACCCTTATAGTATAAATATATTCCTGACCATGATTAATTTCATCTCTATGTTGAATATATAATTTCTCCTGCTGAACTACCTGATATGCAAAAGAAGATAATGCAAAATTTCTACCCCTACGACTTCCCTCATGACTAAATAATCTTGTAGTCATTACTTTAAGTCCATATGCATTATAATAAAATTGCCCCATCAAATCCTGACCTACCTTGCTTATAGAATAAGGATTGGCAGCTCTTATAGGATTAGTCTCTTTTATGGGTACCTCCTCAGGACTAGGGTTTCCGTATATTTCACTGGAACTACAATTAACTATAACCGGGTCTATCCCAAAATTGTCCCTAGCAACTCTTAATTCATCTAATAAATTTGTAGTACCTATCACATTAGTAGTAAGAGTTGCCACAGGAGTAGAAAAACTAGCCATAGGATAACTTTGTGCAGCGAAATGAAACACAAAGTCAGGCTTAGATTGCTTTATAATATTACTTAAACTACCTCGATCAAGAAGATCAGATTCAAAGAATTTAACCCTATCATTTCCATAAAGATGAGATATATTTCTATCATCACTTCTCCAACGTCTCGTAGCATATATATTAACATCAGGTACATTTTTTAAAAGATAGTCACACATATGACTACCAACCATACCTGTAATACCTGTAATCATTATATTCATATCATAGCCCAAAATTATTTTTTTCACGTTCTGCGTATACTTTTCTATTTCTCTCAAGCTCTGTAGGATTGTTATTCCTAGCATAGGTTTTATCAAAAATAGATAGTCCTATGCTATAATGTCTATGTTTGAAAAGAATCTCAGGAGCATCTATAAGATAACCTGACCTTCTGGAAAGCTCTGTGAAATCATTATCAGCACACATAGATGTATATTCCGGATAAATGAAATATCCAAATTTCTCAAAAAATGCTCTATTCATTATCGGTTGAGTAAACACTATACCATAACCACGAAGCCCATCATGAGTTCCAATAGATTTAGGTTGATTAAAATTATCCACATTTTGTAACTTTTCAAAAAGACTCTTATCCCAATTTGTACAGGGTTCTACATCGTCCACTACCTCTACCAAAATCTGTGTTGTATCAGATATATACTTAGACAAATTATTCACTGCTGCAACTGGGTTTCTAGACTCTCCAATATATACAATTGCTTGTACACCTTTACAAGATACCTTAAATATATCTTTATAAGTATCTTGTAAGGGATCATCATTATCGACACCTATAAAATATTCAATACTACCGGGATCCAAAGCTGATGCTATCCATTTACAGAAATTATCATATGCTATTTTGGGTCTCTCCCTAGTAGGGTGTAATATGGATATATTAATCATTTATTACCCCACTTCTTGTTATGACTTACTGGTTTATACTTATTTATTAATCGATCTCGTTCTTTTAAAATCTCTTTTGAACTTAAATTTTGTGTATGTACCACAGACTCACTATTTCCACCCCGTTGACCATAGGCACCTAGCCCCTCATATTCAAAGTACAAATCTATATCTTTACCTCTGTCGATATCATCCCTAATCATAGTACCTCGATAAGGATAGTACACAGCTATCTGAGCATCATCTATGCCAGAAGTTTCAATAAATCTTTCTGTCTCCCCTATAGTCTCATAAGTCTCTCCAGGAAGTCCTATCATTAAAAATGCCTTACAAGTAATGCCATATTTCTTGCATAATCGAACAAATTCATAGTTCTGTTTTACTGTAGTTCTTTTATCTACATTGTCTAAGATCTTCTGAGACCCTGATTCAGCTCCAAAAGCTATTTCTACACACCCAGTATCTGCAAGCATTTTAGCAAACTCTTCTGAAAAATAATTTGCTTGACCATTACATCTATATATCAGATCTCTCTTCTTTAATTCATTACATATAGGCCGAGCTTTTTTAATAGAAATTGCAAATAGGTCATCAAACAAATATACTCCACCATACCCCAAAGATTTTATATCATCTAATTCCTTACAAATATTTTCATGACTTGACCATCTAGCAAAAGATCCTGCAGACTCACAAAACCTACATTTTTGTGGGCACCCAGTAGAAGTAAGCATTGTAGCAGATTTTCTACCCATCAAATTATAATTATAATGGGATAGTAATTCTCTTGAAATATCCGAAACTCTATCTGGTCTAGACATTGATGCCCAATCCTGCTTAGACATTATATCCTTTTCTACCCGGGATCCACCACCCTTCAATATTTTTATAAGAGATCTCTGCCCATCATCTGTTACAACATAATCCCAATCTGCACTATATATATCAGAAAAATAATGTTTTGCATGTGGACCCCCTATAATAATAGGCTTCTTAGGAAATAAAGCTTTCCAATTATTTAAAAACCTATCAGAATCATTTCGTTGTGGAGTCATTACAGATACACCTACATAATCATATTTTTCATACTTAGCCATATTATCAAAATCAAAATCATCTTCTAATCCAACCTCGTATCCAAATTGTTCTATGTAGGATTTCAAATATAATAGGGCAAGTGGAGGATATACCCGATCAGAATCCAAGTAACCACTACGAAGTGATACCAATAAAATTGATATTTTTTCATACATTAGTAGTTTCCAAAATATTTCTTCGTATATGATTAGGAAATTCTACAATACCACTTATGTCATGTGCAGCTTTAAAGAATCTATCCGATGGTCCTGGTGGAGCACCCTCTGCAGCCATATCATCATTACAAACCTGTCTTCTTAATCCCCTATTCATTAAAGCAGCATCATTTTTTATCCTACAACTATTTTCAAACATTACAATTTCCGGACATACGGGAACACCACCTTCACGACCTTCTGGAGACCAGTGATACTTTCTATCAGTCTTCATTTTTAAACCACCTTTAATCAGCCTAGTAGTAGGTCCCCCATTAGACCAGTTAAAATAATGATAAGCATCTTTGGCTGTAAAATATAAAGGAAAATCCCAGTAACTACTTCTTTTAAATATACCTGTTTTAAATATATCTCCAAAATTTTTTGTAAAAGTCATGTCGGCATCTGGTAAGAATGTAAAATCCCCTGTACAATGAGATATACCAAAATTTGTTTGAGCTACTGTAAAATCCCATGGCCTTTCTAATAGTTTAATAGGAACACTGTCCTTATAAGAATTTATAATCTCTATAGTATTATCTTTAGATCCCCCATCTACTAAAACAACTTCATGCAACAAATCTCCTAAATCTTGAGATAAATGCTTACAGCACTCCAAGTACCATAAAATTGCATGCTCTTCATCCTGACAAACAGTACATATACTTAAACTATCCATTTATTATCTCTTTTTCAAAATACACCAATAGCGATCTGTCTCAATAGCTTCTTCTTCTAATACAAATAATTGAGTACCCAATATGGCTAAGTCAACAAAAGCTGGACTAATTCTTACACCATGCCAAGTATTGCCAGGATCTAATCCAGTAGTTGATCCAGAAATATCTCTACCATGCATTATAAAAATACCATCTTTCTTTAGGACCCTACCCACTTCATGAATATAATTTTTAATAATCAAAGCAGATGGTATATGTTGAAAGCAGATATATTCAAAAGCCACATCTATACTATTATCCAGGATCTTATTTAAATTATAACCATCACCTTCAATAAAAAGTATGTTACCACATAAACCCCTCAATCTTTTTTCTGCTATATTTAGTAATTCCCCAGAAATATCTAATGCATAGAGATTATAACAAGTTGAAGCTATAAATTGAGACATTCTCCCAAAGCCACAACCTATCTCCAATACATTTTCTATATGAGCACCTGGATACATAAAATATTTTTTAATTCTTGGTAAATATTCACCCTCAAAATCATGCTTGCCAGAACCTTGAATAGCCTCCTCAGATGCATGTTGATTTGCACAGACATACGATGCCGCATCTGTTGTAGCCCTAATATTCCAATCATCTTTTAATACCCTGGAATACTCATCAATTGCTAATTGTTTTGTAGATTCTAGAATTGTACAGTCTATAGCTCTATTTTTTATATTCTCTTCCACATTAAATCTCTATTTGTTCTTCTATAGGTTCATCAATATTAACTCTTGGAATTGCATCTACATCTATAAAATGAACATTATATTTATCTAAAATATTAAATGCCATAGAAACTTTTTCAAGTTCTGACAGCATTCTTCTAAACATATCAAAATAATGAATTTTGTCTTCTACATCTTTAGAAGTATCCCCATGCCAATTTATTAGATAATTTGCATTCTTCATTATGTCCATAATTACACCTTTAAACCTTCCTTCATCTTACTCATAAATTGCTCCCAGCCCCCCTCTTTAAAATTAGCTATACGCTCCTTCATAACAAGGGGGTGTGTTCCAGTAAAATGTCTAACTTTATTACCTGCTTTAATAGTCTCTTCAAAAAGATATAGATAATCACAATACTCTTCACCTAGCTTTTCTTTCATCTCAAGCATTCTTTTATCAGGAAATCCTAGATCAGTATACATATGCTGGAAGTCCCACTCCTTCTTAAACCCAACCTTACCCTCATGAACTTTTCCATAATGAAATATTTCTATATTACTATCAAACACAGGCCCCTCCCCATTTATTAATTGGCAGGCATCCCCATCCCAAGTCCAACCCTTACCCTGCCGAGCAATCCTGGGTACACGTCTATAACAAAAATCAAATTCAGTCTCATAATTTGCCATGAAATGTGTATAATGCATTGTTGCCAAATTAAAATCCTTTAACAAAGTAATAGACTTAACATCTTCAATACTATCATCATGAAGAACTTCATCAGCGTCCAATTTAAGTGTCCACTCAAAATCAGCTTTCTTCATACAATAATTTGCCAAATTAGATTGTATAGTATAATGAGTTCCCCAAGGCATGTGAATAAGTTTTATTTTAGGGTACTTATCTGCAAGTTTTTGACACAGTTCTATAGTACCATCATCTGAATCACACTCACATAATATATGTTGATCCACTGCAGGAAGAATAGATTCCACAGATTCCAAAATTGGATAGTCGTAAGTTATAGCATTGTGTATAAATGTATAAGAACTTATTCCTGGTTTCATTTTTGTTTTTCCTTTAATTGTCTTTCTATCTTATCCCGCAAAGAACTTGTCTCATGACTATAACCATCTTCACGTCTTTTAAGTTGATTATTCTTTTCCCGTGTAACTTGCCCAGGATCCTTTGAATCTACTGAGGTCCCTATCTTAGAGTGTATTCTAGTAGGGAATAATCTATTCATAGTTGTACCACACTTAACACAAAGTCTAGAAAGTTCTGGATTAGTAATATCCAGTTCTTCAAAATCACACTCAGGGCATTTAAAATCAAATAGTGGCATTAAATTATTCCTAAAGTTTTATCTATAGCTATTTTTAGTTCCTTCATAGTATTCTCTTTGCTATATCGATCTACAGTTTTAATAGCCCTAAACATAATATCATTAATAAATTTCTTATCAAATTTAAACAATAGTTTAGATATAACTGTGGCTAGGGTCTGAGCATCCCCATCTGCACAGATCATACAATTTACCCCATTCTGCATATAATCAGTACCACCCCCACCAGTATAACCTACAACAAGAGTATTGCTTGCCATTGCTTCTAGTCCTGGAAGACCAAGACCCTCAGGATATGAATGAGCAAAAAATATGTCGGCCAATCTTAGTTGTTTGGCAAACTCAGATTCAGAGCTGTCCTTTAAAGATGTGACCGACACATAATTTTTAACCTCACTTGGTAAATAGAATTCAACAGCTTTCCACCGTAATGAGCCATCTTTTCTTTCCTGTACCAAAACATTAGTTTTACGTAATTTAAATTTTTCTATTTCTTTTTCGGGATAAAAAACAGATATATCAATAAAAGGTGTAACCCTACACCCAGGTACCCCTATCTTGCTCTGATTCCACTCAGAGGAGACCCAAAGCTTTATACCTGTATAATCTGCGCCTCTATCGAAGAAAACCTCACCTTGGACATAACTGACAAGATAACGAGCTTTAAAACGCCTTAACGACTCTATATCTTCCCAACCAACTATGATTACATCCGGATCCTGCTCAAGACTATGCCAAACATCACCCCAAGTTATTATTTTAACCTTATTATTAAACCACGTAGGTATTGATTGATAGCTAGGAACAGCTATACAACTATCATACCCAAGTTCAGTCTCCAACTCAGATAATTGAAAATGAACCTTTATTCCACCACTAGGTATTATATTCTTAGGGATAATATGAATTATTTTTTTAATCATATACAATCTAATTACATTCAGGTAGTTTAAATTGATCTATATGACCTACAACAAGCGGATTTCTACTGCTCCAGCCACTCCCAATTATCTGGATAAACTCTTTACCTGCATCACCACCTACTCCCTTAACAGTACCTTCGGTTAATTGTATGCCAAGCCAAGCCTTACCTTTATTTCCGTCATTATAAGTAATTTCTTGAGGTCCATCAGATGTTATTAAACCAAGCCTGCCCAATGAACAATAAGCTATAGATCCTTTTCTCGGAAGCTCCATAATATAATCTCCTATAAAAATTAATTGATTAGTAATCAAAATCTAAACTAGGTCTAACTGGCTGCAATGCATTATTAAATGTAAGTTGTCTCCAATAAACTTTAGCTCCAAATAAAATTCTAAGTCTCTCTTTCCAAGAAAAACCCCAGCAGCTTGTAACCTGACCATCTTCTGTTTTATGTGCAGGAAGAGGTATATATGGGGGTTGATCCTTAGCATAAATTATATTGCATTGTATAAAATATATAGGCTTCATTTTACATATCCTTCTTCTTGATCATTCCATTCTTCTTGATCATTCCCTTCTTTTTTACCATCATCTTCTCCCTGATCCTGACTCATTTCCAAATTTATTTCAGCAGATTTAATAATGGTACTTATAGGCATCTCCTCTTCAACTTCTTCCCTTGATCTAGAGACCCCCTCGGCTATTGTTTGACCACAGGCTAAACAAACTTTATAGCCCTTCATTATAGCCGTCATATCCTCAGGATGACTACAAAATTCACCCGGCCTTTTATATAAATTAGAATTGTTAGATACTACTGTGCCTCCAGTAACACCTTCTAAAGGCATACCATCAGCAAGCCTTGCCTTTTCTCTTCTCCATCTCTCTATAGGAGATTCATTTGACATAAATTTATTTCTCCACAAAGTCAGTTTTTACATCTAGCAATAAACTATCTATGTTTTCCTTAATATATTTTGTAATGCCTTCAAAACCTGCCTCTTCTGCATCATAATCAAATCCTCTAAAACCCACACGAGCGGGATATACTTCTAAAATCTCTCCCGTATTATCATCTTGAATATAAACAATAGCCCAGCCAAAGGTGTGTAGAATTCTATTGATCCACCAAAGAAGTTTTGTATCCTGAAATTCTTTCCAAGTTTTCTTTTCCATATCAACTCCAAAATTATAATTTTAAACCTATATCAAGTGCTGCAATTTCTTCAAGTAAATTTTTAGCTTTAATCTCCCATTCTTGGGCATGCTCATCGAACCCACCAGTAGCCCAGGTAAGAGGCATGGCATTACTTATTAAAACACTACACTTATTTATTACTATAACCACTCTTTTGTAATATATTAATAAATCTTCTAAAGCATTAATAAATACACTTGATTTACCATTTAAAGACCTGCATACAAATTCTGCAGAACCCCTCTGATTTTTTGGAAAAATTGCAATTACTTCAGGACTATTTCCACCATCTCTCGAACTTAAAACAATATCACTCTCACTATCTGTAATTAAAGAATATTCTTTACTCATCTTAGTCTCCAAATATTACTTGTTTTGCTAGTTTACCTACAGCCTCTACTGAATAGTTCTGAGTCTTGATAAGTGAGGCTTTGCCTTTATCTTTTACTTCATCTCTATGGTTATATGCATAACGTAAAAGAGATCTGAAATGTTCTATGGATACTTCAGCCCATTGACCACCAATATAATTCTTAAAATAAGGCAATACCTGTAATGGTATATCAACAAGCTTATATTCAGCTGTCCAGCCAACCTCAGAGTTTACAAAATCAGTTACACCACTATATCCCGTAACTATACTAGGTATGCCTAATGCTGCACACTCGATTATACTATTCCCAAAACCTTCACCCCTTGTTGTCAGCAAATTACAATCAAAATTTCTTAAAAAGAAAGGCATTACACTATCTGATAATAGTGTATTAGTACAATATATTGGTGCATGACTTTTTCCACCTGAAAGCTCTTGAATATATTGTTTAATATTTTTTCCCTGCTGTTGAAGAACATAATGTAAGGATAAGCTATGAACAGTGAGAGTCACATCATCTTTAGCATCAAACTCTTCTATAAAGGATCTGAATAAAGCTTCAGGATTTTTTCTCTCCCCAAAATGAAATACCGATATAAAATTCATACCTCTCTTATAATTCAAAGGCATTATATCTGTGGAAGGTTTATATATGTTCAAATCCGTTGCATTTGGTACTATAAAAATAGGGACTGTCACCCCATGATTTAACATAATTTCACGGAAGAAAGTAGAATTGGTTATAATCTTATCCACAGCATTGAGTTGATCCCTCCAAGCTCTATTAATTCTATTACTTTCACCTGTAGTATGCGCTATACGAGACTTACCAGGAGGCATAAGATATAAATGATCTCCCTCACTACTACGCAAGATATGCCTATTCCAGTAATCATGAGGCTTATTTATCATCCTCTTAATTTCCCAATCTGTAACATTCCCAGGTTGATGATACTCCTCAGGAGCTATTGCAACATCTACACCATTGCGACCAAGACCTTTAGCTAAGTTCCTCATCACAATACTAAAACTCCACTCACCCATTATTTTACAACAAAACATCACTCTATCTTCAGATTCAAACTCATAAGAATCTTCATCATGTTTCATATAAAATTTTATCTGATTATTCCTAGAAATATCATTGACTTTTTTTATGTCTCGATATATGTCTATACCTGTTTTGTTTTCATAATGGTAGGATTTAGCTGTTGGACAATATAATGATTTAAAACCTAGTTTATGGGCCTCATAACACATATCTACTTCTTCAAAATAAGCTGGAGCAAACCTTTCATCAAAATGATCCAATTTTTGTAATAATTTATTTTTTATAAGAAAAAGAGCTCCCGTTACATATTCACATTCTTCCTCTGTTTGCTGCACCGAAGGATCATTATCTACCTCTCCCGCGCCTTTATGTTGACCCCAACCATATATATTTAAAAATGCCCCTGCATGTTGTATTCTGCCATCTGCAAATAATAATCTACCCCCAACTATACCTACATCATCTGGTCTCTCCTGAAGTAGGGCATCTATACATCCCGGCAAAAGTTCCATATCATTATTCATTACAAGAATGTCTGCATCTGGGTAATCTTTCAAAATATGAAATATACCTTTATTTACAGCCGGACCAAACCCTAAATTAATCCTACTCTCTAAAATTATACGGGTAGCTTTACCAACAATATTATTGTGCTGAGCTTCCTTTTCAGTAATATCTGCCCACCAATAATTTAAATATTCCTTTGTACCATCTGTAGAAGCATTATTAATTACACAAATAATAACTTGATCACAAGCTGTACATTTATGTTCCCTTATAGACTGCAACAATCTTTTCGTATAAAATATCTGATTATATACAGGTATAACTATACCTAATCTTTTCATTACACAATCTCAATTATATTTTGATTAATACTTGAAATTGCAGTATTAGACGAAACTATTTGAGATATGGTTTCTACAAATCTAGCTCCTGTAATTTCCTTAGACCAAACACCTCGAAAACGCTCACCATGTTTTATCGCTCTCTCCTTTGCAATGGAATAACTATCATAACATCTTTTCAACTTACGTTTTACATCTTGCTCCCGAGGCATAGCCCAACGCATTCCTGGATGATAAATACCCTGCCGCAGAACCGAAAATGGAACATCAGCTAAATCAAATTCAAATAAAGTAGAAAGTTCTGGGATAACAAAATCCATTTGTCCAGACCATCCTGTTACCAATATAGGAACATCACAAGCAATAGCTTCTGCAAGAGGCCTACACCAACCTTCTCCACTTGTAGCCGATATAAAAGCTGTTGATTTTTTATAAAGATGTGCCATTTCATAATCTGTCATATCTCCATGTATCAAGTATACTTTAGGAAAAGGCTTACCATTCTTTATTGCATCTATGCGTTCTCTAGTAAATATTAAATCAGGTGAAGAGTTATTTTGAGAAAATGTTTTTACAAATATACCCACATCCTTATTACTTTCAAATGTCTCACAGAACCATTTCAAAAGTAATCCAACTTGCTTACGATCTTCTCCTATAGGATTTACAGCCCATTGACCTGCAGTTATGAAATTAAAAGATGTTGCTAAAGGTAATGCTAAAGTGTCATCGATAGGATTATTATTATTATACATATCAAGATCCACACCCTCCCCCACTACATATACAGGAACACTCACACCATGCTGTTGAAAAAGATTTTTTATGAATTGAGAGGGAACTATAATAGCATTCATCTGATTACAAGCTTCAGCCCATCCTGCAGGCAACCTATCAGATTCAATACCTGCCGTTATACCTATGTTAATTGGACCTACCTTACGAAATTCTGTAGGAATTCCAAGATGCATAAATACAAAATCCTTTGTATTAACTTTATTATTCACACAGAACATCAACATATCTAATAAATCTTCAGGAATATTTTCTGTAGTAGATGTTGCACCCCATCCTGTAGGAATTACTGATATATTAAACTTATTAGACTGAAATAAATCTCTAACTATGTCTCGAGCATGGGATCCATATCCAGAACGTGAAAACACGGAAGCTTGAAATATTATATTTGTTTTCATATAATTTCCTAATGAACACTAAAACGCCATGATTTAAATGTCTTGGGAGAACTATATATATCCTGAAGATATTTATCCCATTTCTCTAAAGTATTCTCAATACTATAGTTTTCAACCATAAATTTCTGACCTAAATTTCCCACAGTTGTCTTCCAAGTGCCATCTTTGACTCTCATGTAAGCTTCAGAAAGAGCATTTACAATAGTCTTAACAGATACATAATCTCGATGAATGTAGGGTGCCTGTGGAACCCCGAAAAGATCCTTTACTTCAGGTTTCAATAATATACCAAACTCAACATTCTCATCAAAGGCACTACAACCTTTGCCATCATCACACTTTACAACATCATGATGCACTGTAGTCTGCATTTGTTCCGTCATACCCCCCGTAGATGTAACTATGCAAGGAGTCCCGGCAAATAAAGATTCAGACACACAAAGACCAAATCCTTCAGAATGAGCAATATTCAATGTTACATCTGAAATATTATAAAACATATTTAATTGGTTGGTATCAACACGCTGTTGATTCAAAATTATAGGGGCATTTATAGTATTAAGATCTTTGACTACAGTTGGTATATCAGTTCCCTCAGGATCTACTGCCACTGTATTCATCAATAATATTGAATTAGGGTGTGTTTTATAAAATTCAAGAAAAGATAAAATTACATCTCCAGGACGTTTCCTAGAAATGTTACGATTGTTCCAAAATATGATAAAGTCTGTGTTAGGCTTTCCTATACGCTTCACAAACTCAGACCTTATCTTCTTTACCTCGTTAGAATCCATACTAAAAAACTCTGTAGAATCCTGCCCATGATGTATATTTACATTATTTATATTATTAGATTGAAGCAGATCATGACTAAACTTAGAAATAGTAGTAATATAATCACAAGCACTATAGTAAGGAATATTAAATTTAGGGAAGGGGGTATTATCCCATGTATGATATAAAACTACTTTGGACTTTAACCTAATTTCATTATCCATAGAAAATACATAACTAAAGAATCTAGGGTCCGAGAACAATACAATAATGTCTGGCTTTTCAATATTCATTACAGTTCTAAGTAAGTTTGGATTACCATAAGCATCTGAGGTAGGATATAGTTTAATATCTTTAAAAACCAATGGTGTATTGTTCTGTTTACGTAAGGATCCTGCTATGGATGATACTGTGTATCTCCCAGACTTCATCAGACCTTGCATAATCTTTAATGCTTGTATACCTACTCCAGTAGGCATTCGAATGTCATCGGTTACGAATAAAACCTTAATTTTATCCAAAAATAGCTCCTCCTAAGGATTGATCTCTATTATATATAATGTCCAATAAAATGTGATTATTTATCGAAATTATAAATAAATTTAAGATTTTATCTACAACACATAGGCTGTATTTAAAACTTTACGGAAGAAAGAAGTTGTTCGAGTGTTTTAGGTATGTAATTATTTTGCTCAACACAAATATTTATGAATTTATCTTTATATATTAACCTCTCGTGTATATGACCATATAGAATATGATCCCTAATCTTGATAGTATCCTCACTAACTTTGCTAGGATCATGAACTACACAAACTGTACCAGAATTGTATAGAGATACAACCTCTTTAAATCCCATTTCTCTCATACTTTTAGAAGATCTATCATGATTTCCTCTAACAAGTATTTTATCTCCGTTTAGACATTCCAATATATGTTTTGCCATATCAAAACTACACAAGGCGAAGTCTCCACCATGTATTACCAAATCCCCAAGCCGCACAACTGAGTTCCAATTTCTTATCATAGTTTCATTCATCTCATTTACATCAACAAATGGCCTATCACAATATTTTATAATATTTTTGTGAAAAAAATGATTGTCCGATGTATAGAATGTATTCATAATCTTATAGATTTTTCTTCCCATCACCTATGGCCCTAGAACAATAAAATTCATCACAGCC
>Ga0172381_10002118_pt1 | contig 22426 bp, 20 predicted proteins | sample Leawel6488metaG_FD_119754 | JGI IMG/M metagenome (GOLD analysis project Ga0172381, IMG submission 119754) | Leachate microbial communities from a municipal landfill in Southern Ontario, Canada - Leachate well 64-88 metaG | ecosystem: Engineered > Solid waste > Landfill > Unclassified | place...
AATATGTACTTTATTCTCTTTATTTTCAATTAATTTTCTTACTAAATTTGCTCCAATAAATCCCGTTGAACCAGTGATAAAAAATGTTTTTGTCATATTATTAATTTTTTATTATTTTAAATTTTCATAATACCATTCATATGTTTCTAAAATTGCTTGCTCAAAATTTGTCTTTGGTGTCCATCCTATTATTTGTTTTATCTTAGAACCATCTAAATATTGTTTTGGAATTTCTGTTTTCGCTTTGTTTAATATTTTTAGTTTAATATTTAATTTTAATGTTTTAGATATTCTATCAACAATTTCAATGACACTCATTACATTATTGCTTGCAATGTTAAATGCATTTCCTTTTGTTTTATTAATATTTTCTGCTAAGGAAATATAAGCATCTATTGCATCTTTAACATAAATATATTCCCTGACCATCTTTCCATCGCTTCTAATTTCTAAAATTTTCTTTTTTATGATTGCTTCTATAACTCCTGGAACAATTCTGTTAAGGTTCATATCTCCTGGACCAAAAACATTAGCACATCTTGTTATTACAATAGGAAGATTATAAACTCTTGAATACATTTGTGCGATTAAATCAGCACAAGACTTAGAAACATCATAGGGTGCTTTTCCCTGAAGTCTTTCTTCTTCTTTATACGGCATTTTTTCACATGGCCCATAAGCTTTATCACTTGAAACCATTACAATCTCACTAACTTTCCCATATAATCTTGCAGCTTCTAAAATATTAACAGTACCCATAATATTTGAATTTAAAGTTTCAGATGGATTCATTAAAGCAGTGGTTACAATGGGCTGTGCTCCTAGATGGAAAATACTTGTTATTTCAAACTGAGATAAGACATCTGCTATTTTTATTGGGTCTTTCAAATCTCCAATAACTACAACGGATTTTTTACCTAATTGTTTTGTTTCAAAATAACTTTTAGGATCAAACTCCCTTACAAGAGAGATTATCCTTGCATTTGTTCTGCTTAATTGTTCTACTAAATGGCTTCCTTTAAATCCTGCAGCTCCAGTAACAAGAATTTTTTTATTTTCCCAGAATTCTTTATTCATCTTTATACCTCTCAAAAAAACCCTGTTCATGAATTTTATTTAATTCATCAACTCTTTTCTGAGAAAAATCCTCTAAAAGTTTTCCTTCACAATTTAACCATCTTTCGTCTGTCTTTTTTAAAGAGTCTTTATTTGCTAGCCAGTTAATTCTTCTCCAAATCATCCAAGGTGCACCTTGTTTGTAAACTTTTTCTAATTCATCAAGATCTTTCTGAGTGTCTACAGCATTCCAAAATCCTTTGTGAATAAATCCAGATAATTGATGGTCTCTAGCTAAATTTCGTAAAGGTTCTTGTTCTAAGATGCACTTTTCATCTTCAGATAGATAATTAAAAATCTTTTTATTAAGAACCATAAATCCTCCATTGATAAAATCCTTCATGTTGGGTTTTTCATCAAAACTTGTAATTAAATCCTCTTGCAATTCAACTAATCCATATCTATAAACTGGGTGCACTGCAGTTAATGTGACTATTTTTCCATTCTTTTTATGATGTTCATAAAGCGCCTTTAAATTAACATCTGCAACTCCATCTCCATAAGTCATGAAAAAGTCTTCATCATCTCCAATATATTTTTTAATTCTTGCGATTCTTGAGCCTGTCATGCTTTCGTCTCCAGTATCAATAAAACTAATTGTAACATCTAATTCATCACTATCACTAAAATGATAAATTTTATTTTTTCTTAAATCTAAGATAAAGTCATTTGACATTTCCTCTAATCTTAAGAAATAATCTTTAATCATATCTCCTTTATACCCTAAACATAAAATAAAATCTTTAACTCCTTGATAAGCATAGATTTTGATAATATGCCATAAAAGAGGTTTACCACCTACTTCAACAAGAGGTTTCGGCATATATTCAGTAGACTCATTTAATCTTCTTCCTTTTCCTCCGCAAAGAATCACAGCTTTCATTAGTTTTTTCTCCTATTTTTCATAATTTTTAACCAATTTTTTCTTATTTAAGCATTATGTAGGTTTAAAATATAACTCAAACCCTATCTTTCAAAGATATAGTATGAATTGTTTTTAATAAAAACCCCATAATCTTTTAGAGATAAAACATCTTTTTCTAACTGAAGGTCTTCTTTAGTTAGGTTTTTATTAATCGAAACTGTTTTCTTTTTTGAATAATATCCTAGATTATTCTCAATAAAAGCCGAGTTAGAAAATGCTCCAAAATTATTTTCTTTCATGTTGTTCGCAATAATCCTTATCTGAGTGTCTTTACTTTTAATATAAAAAGTTGTAGCAAATGCAGTTACAACAGATAAAATAACAAAAACAATAAAAATAAAATAAAATAATCTTTTAATATTCTCTCTCTTTATGTTACTAACAAACTTAACAGCAAAGAAATAAAATAATAAATGAAATGTGAATGTAAATCTTCCAAAATCATTCCAGATTAAAAAGAAAAAAGCCCATCCAAATGAAAAAAGAATTAAAGGAAGCATTAAAAAAAGATATTCTTTATGTTCTTTCCTGTATTTTATCATCCCTAGTATAATTAATATGCTGAGAATTATACTTGAGATTAAAAATGTCCAGTAATATCCAAGATAAGCTAGAGAATAAAAACCAGAAAACTGAACTTTGTTTAATGGAATCATCCAAAAATAATGGAAAACCTGACTTATTAACTCAAAATAATTAATACTCCCTAATTTTCCTAGGGAGGAGATAATTAGTTCTTTAGCTCCAGGGGTTGCTCCAGCTAAAACATTTCCAGTGAACAAATAGTTTTTGATTAACCAAGGTATGGAGGCAATAAATCCTATTGAAAGAGAAAGCATCAAAATGAATTTATCTTTTTTTGGTATCTTTTTAAAACAAATATAAAGGAAAAAACCAGCAAGAATAAAATATCCTGTTTGTTTGGTATATAACATCATAGCAATAACAATCGCAATCAGGAGATACGCCTTTCTTCCGAAATTTTTGTAATCTTCTATTAATATAAAACTAATTAATGTAAAAAACAAAACTAAGGATTCTAATAATATAGACTCCCCATAAAGTAAACTTGGAACAGAAAATAAAAATAATAATGAAATACAAAATCTTTGTTCAGAATTTGTTTTTAATAAACAACAAACTTTAGGTAATAGTAAAATACATAGTATAAAAAATAAAAAAGGAGTTAATTTCCAAAAAAACTCAAGTAAGGCTGAAGAAAAAAACAAATTCCATCCAGAAATTAAAATCATAAACAAAGGAGGAGTATAAAAACTAAAATCCAAATTCAAAACTTGATAAGAACTGGGGATAAATCTCGCTATCCCATCCGAGAACATAGATATTGGAATTAAGAGTAATAATGTAATTCTTATAATAAGATTCACTGGAATTAAAATTTTAGCCTTTAACATTATTCTCTCTTCTTAAAAAGATAATTATTAACTACAAGATATTTTAATGAAGAATTTTTAAGAGTATGCAGTGCATCTTCAGGTGTAAGAATATTTGGTTCCCCATGCAAGTTAAAAGAAGTATTTAATACTCCGCCTATTCCTTTTATTTTTCTGAACTCTTCAATTAGTTCATAATAATTCTTATTATACTCCTTTGTAACTATCTGGGGTCTGATTGTAAAATCATAAGAATGCATTGCAGCAGGGATTTCTTTCCTAGCAGTTTCTGTTGAATCAAAAGTAATTGCCATATAAGGAGCAAAGATTCTCTTTTTATTTTGAATGTATTTTTTTTCAAAGTTATCTAAAATACTAGGTGTAAACGGCATCCAAAAGTCTCTATCTTTGATAGCTTCATTTAAAATTTGGACTACTTTTGGGTTTGAAGGGTCTGCTAAAATAGACCTATTTCCAAGTGCTCTTGCTCCCCACTCACTTCTTCCAGTACATCTTCCAACAATTTCTCCTTTAGATAAAAGCTCAGCAATTTTCTTATTAACATTCTTTTCTTTTTTAATAATATATTCTTTTTCTAGCCCCTCTTTTTTAATTAATTGTTTAATATACTCCTCATTATATTCTGGACCAAGGTATAAGTCTTTTATTGGAGTTAAATTAAACTCTAAATTTTTTTCCTTGCAATACAAAGAATAACCATATAAACAACAGCCAATTGCATTAGCTTCATCACCACAACTCGGCATTACAAATATGTTTTTAACATCTGGTAATTGAGCAATTCTCATATTTGCCTTAACATTCATAAAAACTCCTCCAGATAATGCAATATTTTTTATTCCTGTTTTTTTAATTGCTTTTTCAACCCACTCGCAAGTTCTTTCTTCAACTAGTTTTTGTAATGCTCCTGCAATAACATCAAATCTTTGGAATTTCATTTCTTTAAAAAACCAATAATCTGACAATGCCATATCAAACTTTGAATCAAATTTTAATGATTTATTTAACCAGACTAGCTCTTGAAATTTAGGATAAATTTTTTGAATATTCTTTTCCTTGGCATAAGCAGCTAGCCCCATCACCTTAAATTCATGTTGTAAGGGTTTCATTCCTAAAAACATAGTGCAAATTGCATATAAATTTCCAAGAGATGCTGATTTTTTAGACCTTGAAACAACCTTCAAATTTTTACCATCAAAGATATTTAACGAAGCACAGCTTCCACTTCCTTCTCCATCAAGGGTAAATATTAAAGTTTTTTCTTCTTTATTTAAATTAAAACAAGGAGAAAATGCATGTGCTAAATGATGGTCTATTATTTTAATTTTTTGAATAGGGACTTTTAGTGCTTTAGAAATACTCTGTTTTTTTGTTTCATCTAGTTTATTCTTTGAACTTCTTAAAAAAATTGATTTAAGACTATGATATTTTTTAAAAAGAGAAGGATAGTTGTAAGCCATCTTAAAAACATTTTTTCTTAAAAATGTTTTTTTAGTATACCACTCTAAATGATGTTTACCATAATCTTTAATATTTGTTATAGAATAATGGTCATCCAAAACAACAAGGCAAATGTCATTCATAGAAATTTGATTATCCTCTAAAATATATTTAATAGAACTAAATGGGATTCCAGAATGATTTTTAATTCTTGAGAATCTCTCCTCACTTACACAATTAACTATTTTGCCGTCTTTTAATAAACAGGCTGTTGCATTGTGTCCAATATTTAAACCAAGGATATACATAAAATTAGCTACAAGAATTAGTTTATAAGGATTATTAAGGACAAAAATAATCTTTATTGTTTTTGAGTTATAGATATATACTAAGATTATATATGAATAATCAATTAGCTTTAAAAGCAGTTTCCCCTTATTATCTTATCAAAAAATGGATGAAAAAAGAATAGCTCCTGACTTTTTGAAGAATAACCTTTATAGATTTGTTCATATGGTTTTATCTCATTTAGGCGGGATTATTTTTACAATATTCATAGCAAGAATCCTTGGCCCAAAAGAATTTGGGACTTATGTCCTAGCTATGTCTTTTGCATTAATCTTGATTTCACTAGGAGAACTAGGAATTAATGAAGCAACTGTAAGATATATCTCCCTTTATCAGAAAAATATAAAAAAAGCAAAATCTTATTTTGTTTATCTCTTAAAACTTAAGATAGTAATATTACTAATCCTTTCTCTTACATTAATTTCTACATCAAAATTACTTGCTTATTTTTATAATGATTCTACTCTGGTTTTTCCAATAATAATTGCAGGACTTTATATTTTCTTTTATTCATTAATGCAGATTCTCACAAATCTTTTTTTTGCACTTCAAAATATGAAGGCTGTTATTTATAAGGAGGTTGTATTCCAGATTTTAAGGATTATTTTAATCCCCCTTGTGTTAACTTTTTCTGTTTTTTTTATTGTTTCTGGTCCAATAATACTTTCAATACTTTCTTCTTTAGGAGGATTATTATTCTCAATAATTTATCTTTATAAGAATTACCCTTATTTTTTAAAATCAAATTTAGTTAAAATAGACAAAAAAGAACTTTTTAGATTTATGAAGTATCTTTCAGTAAGCTCTTTATCTCTTTTGGTTTTATTATATACAGATGTTCTTATATTAGGGAAATTTGTAGACTTAGAATTTTTAGGATTTTATAAAACTGCCTCGTCAATTGTGCTAATGGCTGCTTCTTTTTTAACTCTAACAATAGTTCTCTATCCTATTTTAACTAGACTAGATAAAGAAAAAATAAAAAAAATATTTGATATTCTATTATACTATTTATTAATAATTTCAATCCCATTAACTCTTGGAACTATTTTTATGGGTAAGGCAATTATTAGTCTTTTATTTGGGTATGAATATTTGCCTGCAGTAATCCCCTTATATGGATTGGCTTTGTTGATTTTTATTCTACCCTTAGAAGAAATGTTCAGAACTCTTATTAATTCTAGAGGAGAGAGTAAATTAACTGCAAAGACAATGACAATTGCTAGCATACTAAATATTGTATTAAATCTTGCTTTTGCTTATGGTTTTTTAATAATATTTAAGCAACAAATTTATGCAGCACTGGGTGTGAGTATTGCAACTATCTTAAGCAGAGCTTTTGTGTTAATCTCCTTATTAATAATCTCAAAGAAAAAGTTTGATACAACTTTAATACCAATATTTATAATAAAACCCTTAATCAGCGGGGCTGTAATGACTCTTTTCCTAATTTATTTCAATAATCTTTTTGCTGGAAGTGCAAACTTGTTTTCAATAATCTTGGAGATAATTTTAGCTGCTTTAATCTATTTTATTGTTTTGTATCTAATAAAAGGGGTCTCTAAAAAAGAATTTAATTACATATTTGATTTATTTAAAGAAAATTTTAATTATTCTGATAAAAAATCTAACTAAGTTTTGCTCTTAATATTAAACTGCAAACCTCTCTAACTGCTCCTAATCCTCCCTGTTTTTTTGTGACATAATCTGCAAATCTAAACACAGAGGGATAAGAATCTGCAACACATACCCCAATTCCTGCTTCTTTAATACATTCTATATCATTGATATCATTGCCTATAAAACAAACCCGAGATTTATCTAATTTTTTTTCTTTAATTAATCTCAAAAAAGAATCATGTTTTTCATCAACTCCTTGAAAACAACCAATTTTTAATTTTTTACATCTGGCTTGTACGACTTTATTTTTCTCTTTTGATAAAACAACAACTTCCACATCTGTTTTATTTTTTAATAATTCAAGTCCAAGACTATCTTCACGACTACAGAAAACAGACTCTTGTCCATTTTCATTTACTAAAACTCTATTATCTGTAAGAGTTCCATCAAAATCTAAAACCAAAAGTTTTATTTTTTTAAAATCAAGTTTTTTCATAATATTTTACTTAAAATTTTGTTTATAAATTTAAGTATCGTACTGTACCATTCTTAAAATAACTATCTTACCTCAATAAACTTTATATAACCATGAATTTAAGTACTGTACTATAACAAAAGGATAATAAAAAAGATGATACAAGAAATACAAAAAATTATTCACGAAAGTATAAGTGCTAAAATAGATTTCTTAGCTCAGGCTGAAAATATTCAAAAACTTGCAGATAAAATAACTGATGCTGTTAAAAATGGAAATAAGGTTATGATATTTGGTAATGGGGGCTCAGCAGCAGATTCTCAACATATTGCAGGAGAATTAGTAGGAAAATTTAAATTAGACAGACCAGCTATACCTGCAATCGCTTTAACCACTGATAGTTCTATATTAACTGCAATTTCAAATGACTTTGGTGCTTCAAGTGTTTTTGAAAGACAAGTAGAAGCTCTTGCAAAAAAAGGAGATATTTTATTAGGTATATCTACCTCAGGTAATTCTGAAAATGTTGTAAAAGCCTTTGAAAAAGGAAAATCTATTGGAACAATAAATCTCTCTTTAACAGGAAAATCTGGAGGAAAGATTAAAGAAATAAGTGAAGTAAATGTTAATTGTTCTTCAGCAGACACTCCAAGAATACAAGAATGTCATATTCTTGCATATCATATAATCTGTGAATTAGTTGAAAAACAACTAGGAGTAAAATAAAATGCCAAAAGATGGTTATGATGCAATAACAATATCTGATGCCCTTAGCAATAAAATTTCAGATTTTGTAGAGCAAAGCGGAGGATTAATCCCAAACAAAACTGCAGCAATATCACAAGCATGGCAACTTTTTGAAAGTTTATCTTTAGAATATAAAAACCCAGTTCCAGTTAAAATAGGAAATAAACTGATTGGACACGACCAGCCAGTATACATTATTGCAGAAATTGGAATTAATCATAATGGAAGTATTGAACTTGCTAAACAATTAATTGATCTTGCAGTTCAGTCAGGATGTGATGCGGTTAAATTTCAAAAAAGAACAGTAGATTTAGTTTACACTCCAGAAGAACTAGCAAAACCAAGAGAATCTCCTTTTGGTACTACCAATGGTGATTTAAAAAGAGGATTAGAATTTGGAGAAGAACAATATAAAGAGATTGATAGATATTGCAAAGAAAAAGGAATAACCTGGTTTGCTTCTCCATGGGATATACCAAGTGTAGACTTTTTAGAAAAGTTTAATGTTCCTTGCTATAAAATTGCTTCTGCATCTCTTACAGATAAAGATTTACTTATTAAAATTAAATCAACAGGAAAACCAATTATTTTATCCACTGGAATGAGTACAATGGAAGAAATTAATAGGGCAGTAAAACTTTTAGGAGAAGACAACCTCATAATTTTACATTGTACCTCTACATACCCTACAGACCCAAAAGAACATAATTTAAGTACAATAAAAACTTTTAGAAAATATTTTAACTGCCCAATTGGATATAGTGGTCATGAAGTAGAAGTTACTCCTACAATTGCAGCAACAGCTTTAGGAGCTTGTGTTGTAGAGAGACATATTACTTTAGATAGAGCAATGTATGGAAGTGATCAAGCAGCTAGTTTAGAAAGAAAAGGAATTGAAATGGTTTGTTCTGCTGCAAGATATATGCCAATATATTTGGGAAGACCTAATAAAATTGTATTTGATTCTGAAAAACCAATTATAGATAAATTAAGAAAAGTAAAAACTCTTTAAGTTAAAATGAAAATCCTTGCTCTAGTTCCTGCAAGGGGTGGTTCTAAGGGAGTCCCTATGAAGAATATTTCTGATTTAGGAGGATATCCTCTTATTGCACATACTATTGCAGCAGCAAAATTATCTAAGCTAATTAATAGAATTATTGTAACTACTGATAATCTAGAAATAGCAAACATTTCAAGAAAATTTGGAGCAGAAGTTCCTTTTTTAAGACCAACAGAGATTTCTGGAGATTCTTCAACAGATTTTGAATTTGTAAAACATACTTTAGATTTTTTAAAACAAAAAGAAGGTTATGTTCCTGACTTTATTATTCATTTAAGTCCTGTAATCCCCCTAAGAGACCCAGAAATAATTGATAAAGCAATTCAGAGTATGATTGAAGATAAAGAAGCAACTGCATTAAGAAGTGCATATCCTTATCCCCAAACAGGATACAAACTTACTAAAATAAAAAATGGTTACTGGGAATTTTTTGGAGCAGAAGATTTTGAAAAAGGATTTGAATATTATAATCTTCCAAGACAAGCTCTTCCTAAAACCTATCATCCTACTTGTTATGTGGATATTATTCTTCCAAAAACAATAGAACAAACAAATACTCTTCACGGAAAAAAAATAAAAGCATTTATTATTGAACCCACCCCAGATATAGATACAACAGAAGATTTGGAAAATGCAAGAGAAATATTTAAAAGTGGGAGTTTATTAAAAGAAAAACTAATGGAGTTAGAAAATGGGAAATTATCTTGAAACAATTTATTTTACAAAAGAATATGGTAAGCAGGATTATCCTCAAAAATTATGTAATTATATTTATGAGAGATTTTTTAAAAAATATGCAAAGAAAAATAAAAACCAAAAATTAAAACTTTTAGACATTGGTAGTGGAAAAGGAAATCATCTTGTAGGGTTTTCAAGATGTGGAATAGAATCTTTTGGGATAGATAAAAGAAAAGAGTGTATAGAAGCTCTAAATAAGTTTGTAATAAAAGAATGTGATATTGAAAAAGAGAGACTTCCTTTCAAGGACAATACCTTTGATTTTGTATTTTCAAAATCAGTTTTAGAACATGTTGTGAACACAGACAATTTTTTAAAAGAAACTCTTAGGGTTTTAAAACCTGGAGGAATTGCGGTTATGATGACTCCTTGTTGGAGAAGTCAAAGAGCTTTTTTTTGGGATGATTATACTCATGTAAAAGCATTCACAAGAAAGAGTTTACAGAATGCTATGAAGATGAATGATTTTTCAAATGTAAACTGTGAATGTTTTTTACAACTTCCTTTTGTATGGAAATATCCTCATCTTGAATTTTTAACTTATCCATTTAGACTAATTCCAGATAGATTTAAATGGAGAGATAAGGAAGAAAGCAATCCGAGAAAATTAATCAGATTCTCTAAAGAAAAAATGCTTTTAGCAGTAGGAATGAAAAAATGACTAACCTTGGGATAATGCAAGGCAGAGTAAATCCAGACTCTGTAGAGAAATTACAAGTATTCCCTTTAGGATGGGAAAAAGAAATAGATTTTATAAAAGAATTAGGTTTTGATTGTATCGAATTATTGGATGATAAAAAAGGAGTTTTTAGAAATATTTTAAAAATTCAAAAAGCAAAATTATTTGATAAACTTAAGAGCTCTAATCTTGAATTTAATTCAGTATGTGCAGACAGGCTTTGTGATTTTTCTTTATTAAACAAAGGAGAAATTTTTTTAAAAGAATTAGATGAGATTATTGGTCTTTTGCCAGATAAAAAGAATTTTGTTATTGTAGTGCCTTTCTTTGATGAGAACAAAATAAAAAATAGTTATGAACTTGGAATTTGTTTAAGTAAGCTGGCTAGATATGATATCTTGCTTGGTGAAAAGAATATTCAATTTGCTCTTGAAATAGACTTGAAAGCAGAAGAAATAAAAAAAATGATGAATCTTTTTAATTTTAAAAATATTAAAATTTGTTATGATCTAGGCAATAATCTAGGCAAAGGAGCAAATTTGTATGATGAAATAACTCTTTTAGGTTCTTTAATTAATCATGTTCATATAAAAGATAAGGTAGACAACAAAAATTCTAGAATAAGAAAAAATAATCCGGAAATGCAAAAAGGATTTAATGCTTTAGTTGAAATAGGCTTTAATAAAAAAATGATTTTTGAAACATGTATATTCCCAAGCCCTTATGATGAAGCAAAAACAAATCTTGAAACAATAAATGAATATCTTGGAAACAAACAAACAAATACAGTGAATAAAAACCTTAAAGCTCTTTTTATAGGGCTTGGTTCAGTAGGTCAGAGGCATCTTCAAAATTTAAAATCTTTAAATCTTGATATCGAGATTTTTGCATTAAGAAGTTCAAAAAACAATAATGTAATAAAAAATGGGGTTTCTTCAGAAACAAAAAGTTTAGAGGATTATTACGGGATAACTTCTGTTTATGAATTAGAAGAAGCTAAAAAGATAAAACCTAATATTGTTTTTATAACTAATCCAAGCTCATTACATTTAAAATATGCACTGGAATTTGCAAGATTAGGCACTAATCTATTTATAGAAAAGCCCATCACAAATAGTCTTGAAGGGATAGAAGAACTAAAGACCTTTATCAAAGATAATAAAATAATTTCAATGGTAGGATACCAGACAAGATTTAATCCTTTATATCAAAGAATTAAAAAAATAATTCAAATAGAAAAAGATAAAATAATCTCTGCAAGTTTTGAATGGAATACATTTTTACCATCTCATCATAAATATGAAGACTATTCAAAGGGATATGCTGCTAGAAAAGATTTAGGGGGAGGAGTTGTTCTTTGTTTAATCCATGAAATAGACATGATTTATGATCTCTTAGGAATGCCTGAAAAAATATTTGCAATAGGAGGAAAAATAAGCAATCTTAATATGGATGCAGAAGACACCATTTTTTCATTACTTAAATACAAATTTAATAACAAAGAAATTCCTATTGGATTAAATCTATCTTTTGCTCAGACTAAAGAAATAAGAAAATTCAAAATTCAGTTTACAGACAAGACTTTATTAGTGGATTTAGGAACAAATCAATATGAGTTGTATGGTGCAGATGGAGAGTTAATAGAAAGATATGAAGATAAAACAACAAGAAACGAATTTTTTATTAATGAAATTTTGCATTTTTTAGAATGTGTTAAGAAAAAAGAAGAAACCATAGTGAATATTAATGAGGCAGTTAAAAGTCTTGAAATAGCTTTAAAAATAAAAGAATCTTTAAACAAAGGAATTTGGATATAATAAAATGAATGCACTAGATAATTTTAAATTAACTGGAAAGACTTGTATCATAACTGGAGGAGCAGGGCTCTTAGGAACAAAACATGCAGAAGCAGTTTTAGAAGCAGGAGGGATTCCAATTTTATTAGACATTAATCAAGAAAAGATAGATAAAACAATTTTTTGTCTAAAAGAAAAATATAATACTTTCTTAGAAGGATTTAAAATTGATATAACAAATAAACAAGAACTAAAAAAAATAAGAGATATTCTCTTAAGTAAGTATGGTAAAATAGACATCTTAATTAATAATGCTGCAAATAATCCTAAAGTAGAAGGTTTAACTGAAAAAAACTGGACACATTTTGAAAATTTTCCAGAGGAAGTTTGGAACCAAGATTTAGATGTAGGAATAAAAGGAGCTTTTTTTTGTAGTCAGGTTTTTGGAGAGGTTATGGCTAATCAGGGAGGAGGAGTAATACTTAATATTTCTTCAGATTTAGGAATAATTGCACCAAATCAAGAGCTTTACACAAAAAAAGGATTAACTGATGAACAGCAAAATGTAAAACCTGTTACCTATTCGGTAGTAAAACATGCTTTATTAGGTTTAACAAGATATTTGGCAACTTATTGGGCTAAAAAAAATATTAGAGTAAATGCTATCTGTCCTGGAGGAGTATTTAATAATCAAGATAATGAATTTTTACAAAAACTATATCCTTTAATTCCTATGCAAAGAATGGCTGATAAAGATGAATATAAATCTGCAATTTTATTTTTAATCTCAGATGCATCTTCATATATGACTGGAAGTGTAATAAGTATTGATGGTGGTAGAACTTGTTGGTAAGATTAGGATATAAAAATTTATAAAAGAACTTTTTTTTAAAACAATATGGTAAAACAAGCAAAGATTTTATTTGTTATACATGATGTTTACAAAGATGATAATACTTTTCCATTAGGAATAGCCTATCTAGCAGCTTCTTTAAGAAATGCAGGACATTCTGTTCAAATTTATTCTCAAGATGTATTTCATTATACAAACGAGCAGTTAGCAGACTTTTTAGACAAGAATGAATTTGATATCATTGGGATAGGATTTCTTGCAGCAAGATATGAAGAAACAGTAAGACCTTTAGCAAAGGTTATTTATGAGCATAAAAAAAACGCTAAGTTCATCTTAGGAGGGCACGGACCATCTGCAATACCAGAATATTGTTTAGAAGACCTTCGTGCAGATTTTGTTTTAATAGGTGAAGCAGAAAAAACAATAATTGAACTTACTAATACAATTATGGAACATGGAGATTTAAATAAAATTCCAGGACTTGTTTTTAAAAAAGATAATGAAATAAAAATAAATGAAAGAGCTCTTCCAATAAAAGATTTAGACACTATTCCTTTTCCAGCTTGGGACTTATTCCCTATGAAGGAATATACTGAATGTTTAATGCTTCCAGGAGCATCTCCAGAAGATAAAACTCTTGCAGTTTTAACCTCTCGTGGATGTGTAAACAAGTGTAGTTTTTGTTATAGGATGGAAAAGGGAATTAGAATAAGGAGTATGCAAAATTTATTTGAAGAATTAAAATACCTGCAGGAAAAATATAATATAACCTATTTTGAATTTGAAGATGAAATGTTTATTCCCAACAGGGAGAGAATTAAAGAATTTGTAACAATTATCAAAAAACTTCCTCTTCCTGTAAAATATTATTGTCAGACAAGAGTAGAACTAGCAAAAGACAAAGAAATCTTAAAGATGCTTAAGGATTCTGGTTGCTGTTTATTAAATTTTGGTTTAGAATCTTTAGATCAGAATGTTTTGGACCTAATGGGGAAGAATACAAAAGTAGAAGATAATATTATTGCAGTAGAAAATACAATTGAGGCAGGGATACATCCAGGTTTAAATTTTATCTGGGGGAACCCAGGGGATAGTGTAGAAAGTTTAAACAAAATAGTTGATTTTTTATTAAAATATGATACTCAAGGCCAGTTAAGAACAATAAGGCCACCAACACCATATCCAGGATGTCCTCTTTATTATCTTGCAATAGAACAAGGAAAATTAAAAGGTCCTGGAGATTTTTTTGATAAATTCAAAAATTCAGATAGATTAACTGTAAATTTTACTAATCTTTCAGATGAAGAGGTTTATAATGCACTATTGGAAGCCAATTCAAGGCTGATTAAAAATTATTTTAATAAAAGATCAGAAGAACAAGCACAACAAATGATTGCTGGTTTTAAAAGAGTTTATTTTCCAAAATCTCTTGAGGATATAAGGTTCAGAGGAGCACGACATTATAATAAAAAGTAATTTCTTTTATCTTGTCTTATGCTTAAGAATGTTTTCTATAAATTCCCCTGCTCTTTGAGAAGCTTTTCCATCTAATTTACAAAAATGTTTTTTTAAGAATTTCATTCTCTTTTCTTCTTTGTCTTGCTTTCCTTCTATAATCTTTTTTATTGTATCCTCAAGCTCTTTTTCAGTATAAACAATATTTATTGCCTCAGAATCTTTATACATATTAAATTTGTCTAAATCTTTAAAAGAAAAACAAATAATTGGTTTACCTCTTATTACAGATTCTAAACCCATTGTAGAGAAATGATTTATTATAATATCCGCACTATCTATTAATCTAAGATTATCTACTTTACCTTCTACAATATCTAAACCTTCAAAGTTTTCTTGTTTAGCTATAATTTTAGGAAGCTCATTCATGTCCCATTCAGTTCTTGTCTTAATCATTAATTTATAATCTGGAAACTTTTTTATCACTCTAAATAAAGATTTTAAAATTTCTTTTTGTCTTTTTTTTGTAAGTTCTCTCTCAGGGACTAAGATATTACTATTGCAGGCATCAACAATATAAAGTATTGTTTTACCATTATTTTTTATTAAAGGAACATTAAAAGAATCATATCTTGGACATCCAATTGTTTTTATTTTATTTTTTTGGGTTTTATTTTTAATAAACCAATCTTCTGATTCAGACCCATAAGTTAAGATATAATCAGAGATTACTGGAAGAGCACCTATAAAATTTCCATACATCCCGTGTTGGATGACTATGGTTGGTATCTTATGAATCTTAGCCATTCTTGATAGAGTTTTCTCAAAGACAGCTACATCATTATATAATAAAACTAAGGTTATTTTATCTTTTTTAATTAAATTTTCTATTTCATTTATTATAAATGAATCTTTTACAAATTTCTTCTCTGCAATACCTATTAAATATTCTTCTACAATTTCTCCTAATTCTTCTTCAAACTCAAATTTTTTTGAAAAATCAATTTCTTTAATCTTTTTAATTATCTCTTTTATTTTCTCTTTTAACACTTCCTCTTCATCTTTATTTTCTATTCCAAAAAACTGATAAAATGGGACATATTTTTTATTTATAAAAAAACCTTTTTGTAAGTTAGTATGTGTTCTAAATAATTGAACTTTATTATCTTCAAGTAACTGCTTAAATGTGGGATCAAAAAGATATTTTGGTCCTGAGAAAAATATCTTATCTTGTTCTTTTTTTAAAAGTTTAAGTTTTGTCTCAGAGATTTTATTTTGTAAAAAACCAATAGATTTTAATAAATAATTTTTATTTTTGCTAAGAGGTTTATAACTCAGAATATTTATTTTTTCATTAGCTATCTCCTTTATTATTCTTGAGACATACTCTTTATTAAAATAATTAAAATTCTGAGACTCAAAGATTATTATCTCTTCAGGATTATCTTTTTTTATTATAACTTTAAGAATTCTTAAATAACTCTTTAATTGTGAGAGCGTCATAGAAATATCTGAATGATGTAAATCAAATAATGCTACTTTTTTATAATCAAGTTTAAGAAACTCACAGATTTTTCTTGAAGCTTCAATAGAAGGATGAAGGATGTTTTTATAATCTACTTCGTCTTCATAATCATCTTCTGTTTTGAACTCTATCTTATTTTCCAGCAGAATTTTTTCAACAGGAAATGTGAAAGAGATTACCTTAAAATCCTTAAATTTCTCTTTATTCTTAAGATACTCTCTTGCTTGGTCTTCATTTTCAATCAGAATAAGTTTATTTGACATTTTTCTATTATTTTATATTTTTTGCTATTATCAGGATATTTGAACATATCTGGGTGGGTAATGGAATAAAATCAACCCCTTTTTCTTGTTTTATCTCAAAATCATGCTTTTTTAATAAATCCTTTAATTCTTTAAAAGAGAATATCTGATATTCTCCTGCCTCTGGCTTTGGCATAGGATTTATCAAACCAATTCTTCTGAACAAAGACTTTCTATTTACACTTGCAATTATTAATTTCCCATTATCTTTTAAGACTCTTTTTATTTCTTCAATGCTTTTTTCATAATCTTTAACATACTGAATCACTCCCGCAAAAACAACACAATCAAACTCATTTTTTTTATACGGGAGTTTTGTAGAATCTGCAATTTTAAATTCTTTTGCTCTTTTATTTATAACTTCATTAGCATTAATGTCCATACTATAAATATCTTTTTCAGGATGTTTTTCATAAATAAAACTGCCTCTTGCAGAACCATTATCAAGAACCCTTTTACCAGAAACATATTTAGTAATAGTCTTATTTAAATTCCTAATACTTCTCATTTCAATTTTTTTACTAATATATTTTTTTAAACTCATTTTTTACACCAAGCATGAAGCCATGCTCCTCCAAAACCAAGTATCCAAAAAGGTTTATCTAAAATTTTCATGATTTTTCCATACAACGGAAAAGTTGTTCCTGGTTGATATTCTAATTTTTTAAATTCCTCAATTTCAAAATATTTTTTAACTAATCTTTTAAATTTCCACTGAGAAAAAGATTTTTCATAACCGCATACCCATAGTCTTGTTTTGAATATTCTATCAATTAGCATGAGTAATAACTTGGATAGAGTAAACCATGTATATCTGTTTGGGACACTTATCATAACATGTCCCCCTTTTTTTAAAACACGAGACATTTCTTTTACTGCAAGTTCACTATCTTTTATATGTTCTATAACTCCATGACAAAAAATAGCATCAAATTGTTCATCTTTAAAAGGAAGTTTTGTTAAATCTCCATAATTAATTATTCTTGGGTTTAATCTGTGTTTTTTCATATATTCCTTAGCAATTTTAACTCTTTTCTCGTCAATTTCAATTCCTATTGGTTTATGTCCCATTTTATACAATGAGAAAACATAATTTCCTGCACCACATCCTGCCTCAAGTATCTTTGAGTTTTTAGGGAGTTTAAAAAACCAAGAAAGTGCAGTTGATTTTTTATCTGCTTCAGAGTCATATTCCCAAATAGTATCTCCAAATAAATCCTTGTTTTTATCTTTTAATCTTTTAAGTATATTAAGCATCTTTTAGAGTAATTATTTTTAATTTTTTATCTTTTTCCAATCTTTTTACAAAAATTACTATTTCTCTGAGGTTTTTAATATTTCTATAAGTGAAATCATGTGTTGATAAAAGATATACTGCATCCTTATTAAGGTTGTTTATTATTTCTTTTTTAATATCTTTAATATGCTTTTTTGAAGAATTGCCCTCCAGATAATTACTCACATAAACACATTTTAGCCCATATCTTCTTTCTGGTGAAATTATTTTTTTATTATACAGACTTTTTATTCCTTGGTTCACTCCCATATAAACAATAGACTTGTATCTTTGTTTTTTTAATTCTCTGAAAATTCTTCCTGGGTCTGGATTATTTAAATCTTCTACTCTCCACATCGGAGGAGTAAAAGAAACCAAACCATAAATATTCTTAACCTGTTTTTCAATTTCTTCATTAGAAAGCAAGGTTAATGGAAGATGACCTAGAGTATGATACCCCCATTCAATAACTTTTGAAGGTGCTGGTCTAAATAATTTTCCAACAATCATAAAATTTGATTTAAAATTTTGTCTTTCAATTTCATTAAAAACTAATTCAAATCCTTTTTTATTATATCTTAAACTTTTAATAAGATTATTGATTCTTCCCTTTATCTTTTGAAATTCTCCCCATTCAGGATTACCTTGTTTGAATGAAATAAATCTTTCGCAATCTACAGTTAAGCAAAATTTTAACATCTTAAATAAAAAACCCCCTAATTATGCCTTTGAAAAAACTTAAATCTCTATAAATTAAGATTTCCTTTAAACTCTTTAATATGCAAATTGAGATAAAAAAACTAGGCCAGTGGTAAAACTTTGCATAACCTCTTTCAATTAAAACAAGATTTTTTCCTAGATGAAAAGATGCAAAAGAATTTTTCATTTTATTTGTCTTTGGCTTAATTTTATGCCACACTTTAGATTTAGGGGCATAAACATTCAAAAATCCTTTAGAATTATTTCTTAAGCACCATTCAGTGTCGTCTCCATAAATAAAATATCTTTCATCAATTAAACCTATCTCTTGGATTATCTTTTTTTTAACAAGATAAGAACACCCTACAAGATAATTTGGTATTTTCAATGATTCATATTGCCCTTTATCATAAATATCTTTTCCATAATGGGTTGTATATCCAAACCAATAATTAATATACCCTCCAGTATGCCATAATAAATCATTATTCCCATAATTAAAATAATAAACCTTGCTTCCAACAAAACCAATCTTTTCATTTGATTCAGCAACTTTAACTAGCTCAATTAATGCATTTTTGTCTAACTCAACATCATTATCTAGTTTCCAGATATAATCATAATTAGGATTTGAGTTTTTAATACCTAGGTTGTATGCTTTAGCAGGCCCAAGATTCTCTTTGTTTTCTATTAATTTTAATGAATACCAACCTTGATTTTTAATCTTATTAAATTTCTTCTTAATGACCTCAATAGACTCATCACTAGAACCATTATCTGAAATAACTATCTCCATTCTTTCTTTTGGATAATTTAATCTCTCCAAAGATTCAATACATTCTATTGTTACTTTTTTCCCATTCCAGTTAGGAAAAACAATTGAAACAAAAGGATAATCATTTTTATCTTTAAACTTAATTTTAATTAATGCATTTTCTAATTCTTTCTCATAAGGCGTTTGTTCTTTATACCCATCTTCAAGTGCTTTTCTATTAATGCCTCTAAGCATGTTTTATCTCCTCAAATAATTTTAAAGATTCTTCAATTGCCTTATCCATATTAAGATATTTATATTTCCCAAATCTTCCAATAAAATAAGTGTCTTTAAGTTTTTTAGCTTCTTTTAGATATTTTTCAAGAAGTTTAGTGTTTTTTTCATTTATCACAGGATAACAAGGCTCTCCTTCTTCTCCAGGAACAAAGAACTCTGCACAAAATTTGGTTTTATCTGATTTTTTATTATAAAGCTTGTTAAAATCAGTTATTCTAGAAAAATCAGGATATTTTTCAGTGTAATTAATAACAGAATTAGGCTGAAAATCTGCATCCTTTGAACTACCAAAAATAAATCTTATCCCTCTGTAATCCAATCTCCCAAATTTATAATTAAAAAAAGAATCAATTGGTCCTGTAAATATCAATTTTTTATATTTTATATCTTTTTTGATATCTAAAAAATCTGTATTAAGCATTATCTTTATATTTGGATGGTTTAACATATTTTCAAATATTTTTGCAAAACCTAAAACAGGCAACCCCTGAAACAAATCATTAAAATAATAAGGATTTTTATCATATCTTATAGGTATTCTTTCTAAAACCTCTTTATTTAATTCTTCAGGGTATACTCCCCATTGTTTTTTTGTGTAATTCTTAATAAATGCCTCGTAAAGCTCCTCACCGAATTTAGAAACAACCACATCTCTTGAATTTTTTATCTCTTTAAGATTAATCCTTTTCTTTTCTAAAAACTTTTTTAATTCTCCCTCATTTTTTAATTTAAGGTTATAAAACTTATTTACTGTATCAAGATTTATTGGAATAGGATAATAATCTTTATTGTAAAATGCTAATACTTTATGTTTGTATTCATTAAATTCTGTAAACTTAGACAAATAATCCCAAATAAGTTTATTATTAGTATGAAAGATATGGGGCCCATATTTTTGAATTAATATACCCTCATTATCAGTATAATCATAACAATTCCCTCCAATATGGTTTCTTTTATCAATTACAAGAACTTTTTTGTTTGCTTGGGTTGCTAATCTCTCTGCAATTACTGCTCCTGCAAATCCTGCACCAACAACAACATAATCATATTTCATTTTTAACATAATCCTTAAAATTTTTTTTAATTATATTCTTCCATTTATATTTATTTGAATATTTTGTAATATCCTTGTTTTTCCATTGCATAATCTCTTTAATCGCAAGAACAATGTCACTTGCTGATTTTGGTCTTATAATAATCCCTTCTCTTTTATCTTTAATCATCTTATTAACTCCCCCAACATTTGTTGAAATTACTGGAAGGTTTTTTGCAATAGCCTCCATTATAACCACAGGAGCTCCTTCAGTATAACTTGGAAGAATTAAACAATCAGAAGCAGATAGATAAAGACTTTTTTCTTTACCATATTTTGTACCTAAAAGAGAAACATTGTTTATTTTATTCTCTTCAATAATTTCTCTATATCTTTTTTCACACTCTTTTCCGATTAATAAAAACTGAATATCTTTGAGTTGCTGAGCTGCAGTTATTAATTCGCCCATTCCTTTATTTTTGCTTACTCTTCCTATAAAAAGAACATATTTTTTATTTAAATCAAGTCCAAGCTTTTTTCTCGAAGTATTTTTATCTGCTTTTTTAAAATAATCCCCTTCAATGCCCATAGTGCTGAACTCTACTCTAGATTTTGGAGAGACTTTCTTTAGATAATTTATCTCTTCATCAGATAATGCATAAAAAACATCTATTTTTTTAAATAATTTTTTCTCTAATATCTGCATTAAAAAGAATAAAGGAGAGAGAAGAAATAGCTTTTTATTTTTCTTTAAATTTGAAATAGGACTTCTCCCGCCATGATGCTGAGAAATTATTTTAATATTCTTGTTTTTATCTATAAATGATAATATTAGATAAACCTGCCATGCATGAGGCTCATGAAAGTGAATAATTAGTTTTTCCTTACCCTTTAATCTTTTTTGTTCTTGTTTTAAAGCTTTTAACATATTAAGAGAAATTTCCATGCTGTTCCTGACTGAGAATAATGCAGGAAAAATTCTAAATTTAATCCCCTTAATCTCTTTTGTATAATCTTTTTTATACTGTTTTTCAGAGCCCCAGCACTCTACATCTAATTTTGGGTATTCTTTCTTTAATTGCATGGCTACATCAACAGGCCAGTCTTTAATCATTTCAAGATTAAATTTTGTTTTATCTGGGTTAATTGCATGCGAGTTAGTAGATATTTGTATAACTTTCATTCTTAAAACCTTTTAAAATCTGTCTAAGATTTATAAAAACACTAAAAAAATTTGCTATAAAAACCTTCCTTATCATTAATATAGACAAGGATTCTCTTTAAACTTTTTGTCCTTATAGCTAATGTAATGTATATTTTAATATTCCTACATAAGGGTTAAAAACCATTTTATTTTAAGAGAACTATAATGAAAATACTCTTAATTTACCCAAATGTTGTAGAATCTCCAAAAGATATGTCTTTAGGTCTTGGAATAATCTCTGCAATGCTTAAAGAAAAAGGGCATAAAGTAGAACTAATTGACACCACATTTAAAATAACTCCAAAAGAAATAACAAAAAAGTTTAAAAAATTTAATCCAGATTTGGTTGCAGTAACAGCAGCAACAAATGATTTGTATAATGCAATAAATATCTGTAATTTGATAAAAAAAATAAAAAGTCTCCCAATTGTATGTGGGGGCTATCATGCAACTATTGCTCCAGAAGATATTATCAAGCAAAAATGTTTTGATATTGCAGCAATTGGAGAGTCAGAAGAGTCTTTTGTTAAACTTGTTGCTTCTATGGAAAAACATAAAATTAATTATAATCTTCATAATTTGTGGTTTAAAAAAAATGGTATTGTAATAAAAAATCCAATTGATAATCTTAATCAGAATCTAGATAATCTTCCCTTTGCAGACAGA
>Ga0172381_10002119_pt1 | contig 22422 bp, 16 predicted proteins | sample Leawel6488metaG_FD_119754 | JGI IMG/M metagenome (GOLD analysis project Ga0172381, IMG submission 119754) | Leachate microbial communities from a municipal landfill in Southern Ontario, Canada - Leachate well 64-88 metaG | ecosystem: Engineered > Solid waste > Landfill > Unclassified | place...
GTGCCCAGAACAAGACTCGAACTTGCACACCGGAACCGGCACTACCCCCTCAAAGTAGCGTGTCTACCAATTTCACCATCTGGGCGTGGTAGTGCAAAGATAGTACGAATTTTGACAGATTGAAATAGTTTACAAAAAATTTGTAACTTCGCAAAAACATAAAAAAACAATTTATGAACGACAATTTCAAAAAGCAGATTTCCAACATTGAGGATCTTGTTGAAATTAGCGGAATTTTAAGTAAAAGTACAGAATTACACGCCGATATATCAAAATATATAAAGAATCCCTTTGATCTTCAATTTTCTAAAGATGGTCAAAAGGTGCGGATAAACTTCAGTAAGAAGGGAGATACTATCTATCTTTTAGGCGAATACAAAGAGGGAGAAGATGATAACAGCTCCGCTATTGAAATTCTTTACGATGCTATTGAAAACAATTTGGTTACAAGTGCACACTCTATTCTCAAATCGGGACTTTTTTGCGGTTTAATCGAGGCTTGTGCCATTAAAAAATTGGGGTTCGATATCACTGGTGATGCTGAGATGAGTGATAAAGAGTTTCTGTTCAATGACAATAATGCCTCAATTCTTATAAGTGTAAGTTCGGAAAAAGAGGGAAAACTGGTAGACTTTATCTTTAATAACGGCATAAAACTTACGTTACTCGGCCACGTAACAAAGGGGGAGATGAGGTTGGATGATCTCTCGTTCGGATATATAGAGGACTTTTTGGGCTAATGGATAAGATCCTTAACAAAGATCGGGCTGTAATATCCTCTATGTTCAATAGTATAGCAGGAAAGTATGATCTTTTGAACCACCTTCTTTCTTTGGGAATTGACAAAATATGGAGAAGAAAACTGGTAAAATTTGTAAAATCAAAAAGACCCGGCATCGTTTTGGATTTAGCCTGTGGTACCGGAGATCTGACAATAGCCTTATATAAGGCGGGGTTAAAGGTAATCGGGATGGATATAGCAGAGGGGATGATTGATGTTGCTAAGGCAAAGTGCAGTAATTTTCCTGCAGAAGACAAACTCAAACCTGAATATCTGTTAGCCCCGGCTGAGTTGATTCCGCTTGAGGACAAAAGTGTAGATGCAGTAACAATAGCTTTCGGTATCCGTAACTTTGAGAATAGAAATCAATCTTTCAAAGAGATAAAGAGAGTTTTAAAAAGTAATGGTTATCTTGCTATACTAGAGTTTGCCACACCTAAAAATCTCCTTTGGAAGGGTATGTTTAATATCTATTTTTTTTACATATTACCTCTTATTGGAAAGATTATTTCAAAAGATTCCAGTGCCTACAGCTATTTACCAGAATCGGTAATGAGCTTTCCCAAATATGATCAGTTCTGCAAAGAATTGGTTGAGAGTGGATTTACCGATGTAAGATATAAATCTTTAACCGGAGGTGTAGCATTACTCTACACAGCCAGAAGAGCCGACAACTAAAGTATTATTCGCTTTTATACAGAATTGCATAATGACTTACGATAAGATCATATCAATGAGTATCTATCTTGTTTATTACGTGTTGGCAATAATTGCCTCTGCAAGAGTTATATACAAAAAACTCGATCCTATAAAATCTTTCTCCTGGATTGTCGTAATACTTCTTCTCCCTTATATTGGTCTTATTCTCTATCTTCTTTTTGGACAAAATTATCGCAAGACAAAAATCTATAACCGGAAAGGGGTTCACGATGAGAGGTATCGAAGACTTGTGAGCTACCAGCAGATGAAGCTCTTTGACTTGCATCCGGAATTTGTTCCGCAAGAGTTGCACCAATTCAGAAAACTTATCTATCTCAATATCAGAGGTAATAAAAGCATTGTAGGGCTTAATACAAATATTGAAATCTATTTTTCCGGCAAATCGGCCCTTGACGCAATGTACCAGAGCATAAGCGAGGCTCGTCAGCATATTCACCTGCAATCATACATAATAGTAGATGACCATGTTGGCAATATGTTCAAGGACCTGCTCATAGAAAAGGCCAGGAAGGGAGTTGAAGTAAGAGTAATGTATGACGATGTCGGTTGCTGGAACCTGAAAAAAAGTTATACTGAGGAGTTGAAATCTGCAGGTATAGAGGTGTTGAAGTTTGCCCCAGTCAGGTTTATATCTCCCACTTCCAAAATCAATTATCGCAATCATAGAAAAATTCTTGTAGTGGATGGAGTTGTTGGATTTATTGGGGGAGTTAATATCGCGGACAGATATTATGACGGAGGTTCGTTTGAGGAGTGGAGAGATACACACATAAAGATTATAGGTGAATCAGTAGCAGCACTTCAATCCAGTTTTTTATTAGACAGATACTTTATCATTAATCGTCAGTTTAAGAGAAAAAGGAAGTATTTCCCATCCATAAATTCGTCGAATATTAAGGTCGAAGGAGAGGATTACCATTTTTACTCACAAATTATCACATCTGGGCCGGACAGTGACTGGGCAAGTATAATGCAGTGTTATTTTGCCGCCATCACAAAAGCAAAAAGTCATATTTACCTGACAACTCCATATTTTACACCTAATGAATCTCTTTTGAATGCATTAAAAATTGCCTCTTTGGGTGGCGTTAACGTCTCACTTATGCTGCCGGAGAAGGGCGATACAATTGTTGCATATTGGAGTACTATGTCTTACGCAACAGAACTATTGGAAGCCGGAGTAAAAGTTTACCTCTTCAGTAAAGGGTTCAACCACTCAAAAATGATAAGCATAGATGGTGAATTCTGTATCGTAGGCTCTGCCAATTTCGACAACAGATCTTTGGAGCATAATTTTGAAATTACCAGCATTATTTACAACGGAGAAATCACTCAACAGATAGACCGGCAGTTCATAAAAGATACCGAACGATGTAAGTCTCTTGCCAGCTCCAAATGGGCAAAAAGAAGTGTTGGAAATCAGATGAAAGAGGCACTTGCCAGGCTCTTGGGCCCTCTTTTGTAGCTTATGGAGAAGATGATTAATTATAAGTATTCTTTCATTGCATTTGTGTTGTTGCTTTTTGCTCCTGGTTTTACCTATGCACAGCAAACGCCGCTGAGAACAAAACAGATATATAAAACAACATATGTTGCTGCTCCTTTCATTTTCTCCGGAATTGTCCTGTATAGCCCCGGAAAGAGGTTTCAAGATTTGAGGGATGAGTTTACACCTCACTTATCGGGAAATTTTGATGATTATTTTCAATATTCCTCAACCTTAATGTTATACGGAATAAAGATTGGTGGTGTTAAAGGAGGAAGCTCCTGGGGAAGATTTCTGACTACACATGCACTCTCTGCAGTTACTATGGCTGCTTTGGTAAAAGGAATAAAGTATGCAGTTAAGGAGCCAAGACCAGATGGCAAAAGAGATGACGGTTTTCCAAGTGGACATACGGCACTTGCATTTATGAGTGCAAATATGGTTCACCATGAGTACGGCCTTACCAAAAGCCCATGGTATAGTATTGGAGCCTATTCCCTTGCAACAGCGACGGCAATTTCAAGAGTGATGAACAACAAACATTATCTGCACGATGCATTGCTTGGAGCAGGAATTGGGATACTATCCACAGAACTTGGTTATCTCTTCTCTGACCTCATCTTCAAAGAGAGAGGAGTTCTTATGGGAAACAGAGATTTCGGGACTTTTGACATAGAGAGACCTACCTCATACATTGGTATGACCATTGGCTTCAACAAACTTCTGAACACCATATCCATAACTTCAAGTGTTAAACTCAGAAGCTCCTGGGGTTCCACATCCGGAGTAGAAGGTGCCTACTATTTCAACAAAAATTGGGGTTTAGGTGCAAATGCAGCTGTGTACACAGCCAAAACAAGTATAGTCAGAGGCAATTTTAATATCACAGGTCCTCCCCTTACATGGTACAACATTGGCGCCGGACCTCACTACTCTGCACCTGTCACAAGCAGTTGCAGAGTCGGAGGAAAACTGATTGCCAATTATTCAGGACTATTGGAAAGGAGTTTTAACGATTATACAATTTCGTCATCAAAAGGCTTTAATCTTACCGCAGGTCTGTTCGCAGACAGATATATTACTCAAGGTATGGTCATTAAGCTATATACAAATCTGGAAAAGACATTTTTTAGAGACAGCAGGTTTGATCTTTTCAATGTTGTTATGGGAGCTTCAGTAAATCTCGATTTAGGAATTCTGCGTAAAAATTAGCAACTCATCTCACCCGCATTTTTCATCGCTGAAAGCAGGTTGTAAGCCCCTTTAACAACAACTCTGGCAGTTTTTACATCCAACCCGTCTGGTAATTCAATCTCTGAATAGCCGCCGTCTGTGACACCTTTATGTACCTCCACCATACGGTATTCTGTAAAAGGTTTACCGTTTTCCATTTTGTCTTTCTCAAAAACAAAGATATAATCCTTGTCGTCGAAACTTACAATTGCATCCGAGGGCAAAGCTGTTACTTTATTAGTAGACGCTTCAATAATTGCGCTCACATACATGCCAGGCAATATATTTTCGCAAAAACCTGAAACTCTTGCATATACCTTGTATGTCTTGTCATCGTTAATAATTTTCCCCGTTTGGTATATGATAGCCTGGTGCTGTTCAGTTTCGTTGTTAATCAAAAAGTGAATTTTCTGTCCGTTGGATACTTTATTGGCATCTTTTTCAAACAATGTGAGTTCAAGGAGGAGATTGTCTCTGTTCACAATTTCAAATAAAACATCGGACGCGGAAACAGATTTGCCAATATTGGCATTTACCGTTTTAACATAACCGGAAATAGGAGAAACCAAGGCAACCGAACGGCTGATATTGTCTTCATCAAGTTTTTCGGGATTGATGCCGACAAGTGCAAGTTTTTGTTTAAGAGCGTTCACCTGTGCTTTTAAACTTTTGTAATCCGATGTAACCTGTTGCATGTTTTTTTTCGAAACAACTTCATTATTGTAAAGTTCATTCTGCCGTTCATATTCTGCTTTGGCATATTCGAGCTTGTTTTTGGCATCTAAATAACTTTGTTGAATATCCACAAAGTCCTGATTTTCCATAATTGCCAGCACCTGGCCTTTGCTTACAGAATTGCCCGGCATAAGAGAGGTGCTCTTTACAAAACCGCCCATGGGCATACAAACCATTGCGAGATTTTGAGGGGGTGCAACGACCATACCACTTGTTTTTAGTATACCGCTCAGTGGTCGCATTTCAATTGCACCGGTTTCTATATTGGCAAGTTTTATCTGGTCGCCACGCAATTCGACAATATCTTCTGCGAGTATTTCTGTTTCTTTGACTTCTGCCTTTTTCCCTCCGTTGCATGACACCAGGGAGAGAAAAAGGGTTGAAATGACTGCCATTATTAATAAGCTATATTTTGACATAAAATTACTGTTTTAAAAAATTTTACCTGTTATAAGGTCAATTGAAATGATGGTTTGGTTGTATTGATTAAGTGCATCTAAGTAATTTTGTTTAATACTTAATGCTCTGCTTATGTTCTGGACAAAATCCAGATAATCCATAGATCCAGCTTCGTAACTTTTAGAGGCATATTTGATAATTAATTCTGCCTCGGGAACAGCCTGCTTTTCGTAAAACTCCAAACTGCTATTGTATTTATAATACTCATCCAATAATGAGCGGTAACTATCAGAAAGTGACTTTGAATAATATTCAGAATCTGTTTGAGCAGCTTGTTCTTTTATTCTGGCAGCTTTTGTTCTGGAAGTATAGGGAACAAACCAAAGCGGAATGGCAATACCTGCCTGGATACCAGTAAAACGGTCTCCTGTACCGAAAGTACGCGGATTTCCATTAACCTCCTGGGTACCCCGAACGGTCTGGCTAAAATAACCTATGCTAAACTCCGGCATCATACGACTGCGCTCCAATTTCTTTTCGAAATCAGATATTACAACCTGCTGCTGAATATATCCCATAGAGGGGTTTATAGCCAATACAGAGCTGTCTGCTGTTTGTAAAAACTCTGCACGGTGTAGTACGGTATCGGCAAAACGAAATTCCGATTTGGCATTTAAAAGCGTTTGCAACTTTCTGGTAATAATAGCTATGTCGGTTTTAATCTGTTGCAACTGGTTTTTTGCCTCAAGACTTTGTGAACGCGCAGTAATCATTTCCAGATTGTTTGTCTCCCCTGTTTTCACCCTTAATGTGGCTGCTCTGTGAAAGCCGGAATATAAACTATCCTGGTAAACCAATAGTTTTTCTTTTGAATGCAGGTAAACCAGCTGCCAATACACCTGTTTTACCTGAGTAGCAATCTCCAACTGAGAAGTCTTCAACTGCCATTCGCTGCTTTTCACATTCGCATTTGCCAGTCTGCTCTGGTTTATGTAAACCGTAGGAAAAGCGATGGACTGCGAAATGGTAAAACTATTGTCCTTTGTAAATGAGTTAAACTGACCATATTCTCCATCAATTGATGTTTTCGGAATATCCCACGATGCACCCTTCAGGGCTTTTTGAACATCCAGACTATAAGCAGACGAACGAATCGCCAAGTTACTGTCCAGTGCCATCTGAACTGCCTGTTTCAAACCGATGGTTTTTATTTGCTGGGCACTCAGGGTGGTAAACAACGAAGAGCCTATGAAGAACAGTAATAATGTCGCCAGGTTCTTTACGGATTTTCTTTTAAATAACGAACTGAATCTATGTGTGGAAAAGAAAACATAAAAGACCGGCAGAACAACTAAAGTCAGAATTGTAGCTGTTATAAGACCCCCGATAACCACCGTTGCCAGAGGTCTTTGAACCTCAGCACCTGCAGAAGTGGATAAAGCCATTGGAAGAAATCCGAGTGAGGCTACGGAAGCTGTTACAATTACAGGACGCAGGCGAGTATGCAAGCCTTTCAATACCCGTTCGGTTATATCCGTGACTCCCTCCTTTTCCAGACGGTTGAATTCTGCAATGAGCACAATGCCATTAAGCACAGCCACACCGAACAAGGCAATAAAGCCGACACCGGCAGAAATTGAAAAGTTCATACCCCTCAACCACAGTGCAAATACACCGCCGATTGCCGCCATTGGTACTGCAGAAAAGATTAACAACGACTGTTTTACCGATTTGAATGTGAAATACAGCAATATAAAAATGAGAAGTAAAGCCACCGGCACGGCAATAGACAGCCTTGCCTTGGCAGCTTCCAGGTTTTGAAATTGTCCTCCATATGAAACATAATAACCTGTCGGCATTTTTACCTGTTTTTCTATTAGCTGGGTTACTTGCTGAATAACACTTTGAACATCCCTGTTACGGACATTAAAACCAATTGTTATGCGTCGTTTGGTGTTCTCTCTGGAAACCTGGGCCGGACCCGATTTTATTTGAATATCGGCAACCTGGTCGAAAGAGATCTGTCCACCATTGGGCAGAGATACCGAAAGGTTTCTGACATCATCTATGCTTTGCCTGTAGTCCTTGTCCAACCGGACTACCAAACCAAAGCGTTTTTCCTGATCATAAACAACTCCTGCCTGACTTCCTGCAAAGGCAGTCCTGAGTACAAGGTTCATATCCTCTACAGAAAGACCATATTGAGCCAACCGATCGCGGTTATACTCTACCTGCACCTGGGCCAGTCCTGTAACCTTTTCAACATTAATATCTTCTACACCATCAATGCTCTGAATGATCTTATCTACCTCTTCCGCTTTTTCGGACAGGATGTTCAAGTCGTCTCCAAATATTTTTATGGCTATATCCTGCCTCGAACCAGAAAGCAATTCGTTGAAGCGCATTTGAATAGGTTGTTGGAACTCAAATTTGACGCCAGCTAATACCAGCAGCTTCTCTTCCATTTTGGCGACTAACTCTTCACGGGTTTTTGCACTTGTCCACTCCTTTTTATCTTTGAGGGTAATGATATAATCACCAGTCTCCATTGGTGTCGGATCAGTAGGTATTTCACCGGCACCTATTTTACAGGCAACATGTTTTATTTCCGGAAAATTGTCAAGAAGTATTTTGTTGGCTTTTTCTACAATTTCAATGGTGTTTGAGAGCGAGCCGCCTTGTAACGTAATTACTCCTGCAGCAAGGTCTCCCTCTTCCAACTGTGGAATAAATTCACCTCCCAAACGGTTAAAGACAACCAAACTGAAAAAGAACAATACAATTACAGAGGCAGATACAAGCAACTTGCGCCTGAGAGCAAAGGCAATAACAGGGTTAAAGACTTTGTGAAACCAATCCATCAGTTTGTCTGAAATATTACGTTTGTGTTCGGTCTTTTTGCTCAGGAACAAAGCCGAGATCATTGGCACATAGGTAAGAGAAAGAACTGCTGCCCCCAACAATGCAAAGGTTACAACCTGGGCCATAGGCCGGAACATCTTACCCTCTATTCCCACCAAAGCAATGATAGGCAAATAGACAATCATAATAATGATTTGTCCGAAAGTGGCCGAATTCATCATGCGTTTGGCAGATTCAAACACATTTTCGTCCATTTGTTGCTGAGAGAGCTTTGTAATACCCAGATTATGACTCTTACTGGCAGATATTCTATGCACAACACTTTCTACAATTATAACCGCACCATCCACAATCAAACCGAAGTCGATAGCTCCCAGACTCATCAGGTTACCGGATACGCCAAAAAGATTCATCATGGAAATTGCAAAAAGCATAGACAACGGTATTACCGAAGCCACAATAAGCCCAGCCCTCATGTTACCAAGCAACAGCACCAGAATAAATATCACTATCAAGGCTCCCTCCAAAAGGTTTTTGGAAACTGTCCCGATGGCACGCCCCACGAGTTCCGAACGGTTCAGGAATGGTTCAATTTTAACCCCGCCGGGCAATGATTTTTGAATGGACTGTATACGTGTTTCAACGTTTTCAATGACCTTATGAGCGTTTGCCCCTTTGAGCATCATAACCACACCGCCGACAGCTTCCGTAGTATCTACTACAAAAGCGCCGTAGCGAGTTGCGCTGCCATATTGAACAGTTGCCACATCCCTTATTAAAACCGGAATACCGGAAGGAGTGTTTTTTACAGCAATCTTTTCAATATCCTCAATATCTTTAACCAGACCTATACCCCGGATAAAATAAGCAGTCGGATTCTTGTCTATATATGCACTTCCTGTATTTTCGTTGTTACGCTCAAGAGCATTAAAAATATCCGTCAAGGTCAGATTCATCCCCCTTAGTTTTTCCGGGTTAATGGCAACTTCATACTGTTTAACGAATCCTCCGTAACTATTAATCTCTGCCACTCCCGGAGTGCCAAGCATTTCACGGCGAACCACCCAATCCTGCAAGGTACGCAGTTCCATTGGGGTATATTTGCTTTCCAGCCCTTTATCAACTGCCAGACGATACTGGTATATCTCTCCCAAACCGGTAGAAATCGGCGCAAGTTCGATTTTTGCAAGACCGTCAGGTATTGCCTCTTCGGCCTCTTTGAGTCGTTCGCTCAATTGTTGTCTCGCCCAGTATATGTCAACCCCGTCTTTAAAAACGACAGTTACAACAGACAAACCTAAGCGGGAAATGGAGCGAAGCTCAATAATGTCGGAAATATTGGCTACAGCCACCTCTATGGGTGCTGTTATGAAACTTTCCACCTCCTGTACTGCTAACGAAGGGGCAAGCGAAATAACCTGCACCTGGTTATTGGTGGTGTCGGGGATGGCATCTACAGGCAATCTGGTCAAGGAAAATATTCCCCAACCTACCAATGCAGCTACAAACAACCCGACAATAAATTTATTTTTTATAGAAAAACGAATGATTTTTTCAACCATAATATAATTTCTTTAGTTATTCTCATAATGACAAAATAGGGGAATTAAACTAAAGACGGAGGAGCCCTTAACGATGAAATTTTAAGCAAATCAGAGGTTTCCGGAGATTCATTGAACTCCCGGAACCTGAAACTCTTTGCTAGCAAGCAAGTTAATGTAGATTCGCCAGCTTTAAAAGGAAGAAAATCGAAAGATGAAAAGTCAAGGTAATGAAATACCGCATGAAACTCCAGTAAAGGTGTATGCTTATTATCAGTCAGAATATTCAAAGCATGGCAACAATGATGATGTTCAGAATGTTTATCATATGCTGAAGTATCAAAATTGTGGTCATGAGGTATCAGCATATGAGCAATGATTATCAAACCTGCAAGTCCTAAAGATAAAACCGCTGTATTTTTAAAAATCTTGCTCATTCTTTAAATCATTTTTCAAAAAATATTTGCAAATTTAAACAGAAAATTGTTTAGAACAATCATGTTTTGCACAAAAAACATGAACTTTATGATTCTTTGCGAATTAATATATAATTTCTATTTTTGTGAAGATCATAACTAATAGCTATGCTTATTAAAATTGTAGGGATATTGAAATGGATTGGGCTGGCTACAAATTTTATGAAGAGAAATTTAGAAATTGCCCAGGTTATGTAAATAAAACATACAATTCAACATTTTCCCCCACATTAATGTTATCAATAATATCTAAATCAGAAACTTTAGGATGTCTATATACAATAATGCCAACTCAATAATTAATAATTATGAAAAAAATATCTATATTTATTATTACACTTCTTTGTATGTCGAATGTATATTCGCAGGTCAAAGAGATTGATACACTTGGGTTCAAAGTTATAATTCAAAATACCAAAATTGAATTGAGTACCAAACCTGACTATGTTTCTGACATGAGCAAATTCGTTTATACAAGTATTATGTATTATTATTTTACGGCTGAAGATAAAATTAACCTTAAATTAATAAATAGTCTGGTTAAAAAATATTACTCAAATGAGTATTATCAATATGTTGATAATCAGGTCAAATCTTCAATGTTTACTATATTGGTTATTTTTGATAATTCTCTAAAATTAAGACAATTGAAGTTTGTAAAACCAAACAGGGGTAAAATAATGAGTTCACAAGAGTTGATTAATGCTTTTGTTGACGAAAGATTTTTAAAGATGTATTCAGAAATGCAAAGGGAACTAAAGGTTCCAACCTCGGTTTACAATAAACTGGACCCTGATGATTTTAATTGTTATCACCTATTTCTAATACCAATTCATCACAGCACATTTAAATAACTATAAATTATCATTTTACTAAATATGAAAAGTAAATTTTCTTTAGGATTCATAATAATACTCCTAACTTTCATTGGAGATTAAAAATTGTAGAACTAAATCAATTATTACTTACTCAGCAAAGTAAGCGACAAGCATTTATGACGTGTTCAAGCAGGAGGCGGCATTAATGCCGTCGAGTGCAGACGATACAATTCCTCCTGCATAACCTGCTCCCTCACCGCAAGGGTAAAGATTCTTCAATAACAGATGTTCTAACGTTTGAGAATCTCTTGGAATTCTTACCGGAGAGGATGTACGCGACTCAACTGCAAGCATCAAAGCGTCGGAAGTAAGGTATCCGTGCATTTTTTTATCAAAAACCAGTATAGCCTGTTTTAGACGGCTGGTAATAAACTTGGGCAGAATTTCATCCAAGGGTGCAGAGGTTGTCCCCGGAATATATGAAGATTGCGGCAGGTCTGCAGATACTCTTCCCTTAAGAAAATCTGTCATTCTTTGTGCAGGAGCAACTATGTTTCCTCCACCAAAATCAAACGCAGCTCTCTCCATAGCACTTTGAAATTCCAATTGAGCCAACAGGCCGAATCTTTTGTATTCAGGAATATCACCAGGCTCAACAGAAACCACAATACCTGCATTCGCCCACTTGGAACTTCTCTGGGAGTTTGACATTCCGTTTAAAACCAGTTCTCCTTGAAGAGTAGATGCCGGAACCAGAACTCCTCCCGGACACATGCAAAACGAGAAAACTCCCCTGTTCTCAATCTGTGAAACAAGATTGTATTCTGCTGTAGGCATATAGGGCTGATACTTTCCATGGTACTGAATCCGGTTTATCAACGACTGAGGATGCTCTACTCTCACCCCCATGGCAAAGCCTTTAGCCTCAACCGGCCATCCCCTGTCTGCAAATAATCTGTAAATGTCACGGGCAGAATGACCAGTAGCAAGTATAATTGCCTTACCTCTGTATTCCTTACCATTACTGCATTTTACACCGGTTACGGTTTCACCGTTCAGAATCAGATCCACCACCTTTGTTTCGAAATGATACTCTCCCCCGTGTTCGATAATATGAACTCTAATGTTTTCTATGATTCTCGGCAAATTATCGGAACCTATATGCGGGTGGGCATCAATCATTATCTGCGGGTCTGCACCAAAGGTGACAAACTGGCTCAATACCTCGTATATATCCCCTCTTTTGCTTGATCTCGTATATAATTTCCCATCGGAAAATGTGCCTGCTCCACCCTCTCCAAAACAGTAATTTGAATCGGGATTTACTATCTGCTCTCTATTAAGTTTTGCAAGATCAAATTTCCTCTCATGCACATTCTTCCCTCTCTCCAGGATAATCGGTTTAAAACCTCTTTCAATAAGCTTCGGAGAGGCAAAAAGCCCGGCAGGTCCGGCACCAACTATAATTACCGGCTCTCCATTATCTACATTTTTATAGTCTATCTTTCTGAATCTGCTGCTGACCTTTTCTGAGGATAGGTAACTCTCAGCCCGGAATCTGTAAATTATATCCTTTCCCCTTGCATCCAGAGATCTCCTTACAATAACAACCTCCCCCACCGCTTTGGGAGCAACCCCCATAGATCTGGCAGCAGCGTCAACAAGCTCCTTTTGTGTCAGCTCAATATTTACGGGAGATGTAATTTCAAATTCGCGCATAATCAAGAATCCTGGAGATAGGTGCAACATCGAGCCCACAAGCATATCCCGATTTGAACTTGTAATATCCCGTAATTGCAATCATTGCAGCATTGTCTGTTGTAAACTTAAATTCCGGCAGGTAGGTTTTCCATCCTCTTTTCTTACCCTCCATCTCAATTCTATCTCTCAATCCGGAATTTGCAGATACCCCTCCGGCTATGGCAATTTCGTGGATACCCGTATTTTTAACTGCCAGAAGCAGTTTTTCCATCAATATCTCGATTAATGTGTACTGAAATGAGGCACACAAATCATTGATATTCTTACTGATAAATTCGGGATCATCTTTGATGCTGTTTCTCAGGAAATAGAGTAAGGATGTCTTAACTCCGCTAAAGCTATAATTATAGTCGGCGACTCTTGGCTTAGAGAATTTAAATGCTTTTGGATTACCCTCCTTTGCCAGCCTGTCTACAACTGGACCTCCGGGATAACCCAGATTCATTATTTTAGCACACTTGTCGAAAGCCTCACCTACGGCATCATCTATTGTCTGCCCAATAATTTCGAACTTCAGATAATCATCTACCCGCACAATTTGTGTATGTCCTCCGGAGACCAGCAGGCAGAGGAAGGGAAAAGAGGGATGACTGCTCTCCTTTTGCGGATCCTTTATGAAGTGAGATAATATATGTCCTTGCAGATGGTTTACATCAACCAGCGGTTTTTTGAGCGAAAGGGAGAGCCCTTTGGCAAACGAAGTGCCAACAAGCAGAGATCCTAAAAGTCCGGGACCTCTTGTGAAAGCAATTGCATCAACCTCTTTTAACTCCACTCCGGCCAGTTTAAGAGCTCTGTCCACAACAGGTAAAATATTCTGCTGATGAGCCCTTGATGCCAATTCCGGAATGACCCCTCCATACTTGCTGTGTACATCTTGGTTGGCCATTACATTCGAAAGAAGTTCCTCATTTTTTATTACTGCGGCAGAGGTGTCGTCACATGATGACTCTATTGCGAGTATTGTAATTTCCATATTTAAATATCTTGTGCAAAAATGGTTCTTTTTTAACAAATAGCTTCATATATTTGATTAAATTTGTCCATTAAATTTTTGCCTATTAAGATTTTTAAGAAAATAATAATAGCAATTCTCTTCATTGGGGCAATGCTTCCAGTTGGAGCGTATATTGCTTTGCAATACCCTTCACTCCAAACCTTAATTGCAAAGAGAGCAACAAAGATTCTGTCCAAAAAGCTTAATACAGAAGTATCTATCGGCAAGGTTTACTATCTCTTTTTTAACAAGCTTATTATCAATGATGTATACATAATGGACAACCAAAAAGACACCTTGCTGAATTGCAAAAAATTGTCAGTCAGTTTTTCTGCAAGGGACCTGCTCTCACAGAAGTTCCATTTTAATAAGATCCGGCTCTATGATGGTGTTTTTAATTTGCGCACTGAGAAGGACAGGACATCAAACCTGAAGTACATTATACAGTTTTTAAAAGGCAAGGAGCCCCGCGACACAACTGCTCCGTCTATTGACCTGATTGCAAAGGAGATTAAATTGAATAACTTCAGGTTTACTTATAAAAACATGGCTTCAGTGCATCCTGGAAAAGGGGTTAATTTTGTAAATTTTACAGATCTGGATTTAAGTAAAATTGATGTTGATATTAAAAGAGTACGCTATAATAACGATACATTACTTGCCGATGTTAACAACATCAGCTTTGCAGAAAAGAGTGGTTTCAAGGTTAAAAGCCTGAATGTAAAACTTAAACTGAATGCAAACGAAACCAGCCTCAACGACCTGTACATTTATGACGGGCATACAGAGTTGAAGGCAAAGCGTTTCAACATGTATTATAACAACATTCATGATTTCCATGATTTTGTGGATAAGATTGTTATGGAGATCGACCTGGATAATTCATATCTGAATTTTGAGACGCTCGGAAAAATTGTTCCCTCACTTGCTAACAACAGACTCTCTTTTTATGCAACCGGGTTAATCTCCGGAACTGTAAATAACCTGAAGTCAACCGGTCTCAAGATAACTTCAGAATCCGGCCTGACCTATTTAAATCTGGATGCAAAAATTTCCGGACTTCCAAAGACAAATGAAACTATGGCTTTTGTAGATATTAACGATTGCTCAACTACCACTCAGGATATTGTAGGAATAATCTCTTCCATAAATAGCAGCCGTCCGTTAAAAGCAATTTCTGAATTTTCACCTTTGGTAAAATATAATTTCAAAGGCCGACTCGCCGGGTTGTTCACCGATTTTGTAGCGAATGGCAATCTGACATCAAATATAGGCAATATCTATATGGATATGCTTTTAAGACAGAATAAAAAGGAGAATGGCCTGGATTTGCTGGGAAAAATCAGGACAGAAAATTTTAATGTGGGGATGTTGCTTAAGAATAAATCTATTGGTGAACTTTCGCTGAACAGCACTATGTCTGCACTTTTGAGGGATGAGTCAAAGGGAGGAAGTAATTTCTATATAGACAGCCTCTCCATAAAAAAACTTGAGTTAAACAATTACACCTTTAGTAACATATTTTCAGTCGGAAGTTATGTGAACAAGGTTTTTAATGGTAAAATAATTTGTCACGATCCAAATCTCGATTTTATCTTCCAGGGTATTTTTGGTCTCTCTTCTAAAAGTGATTCCTACTACGACTTTTATGCAGATGTTGCCTATGCGGAGTTAGCTGCTTTAAAACTGGATAAACGTGACAGTGTCTCAATCGTCAGCTTCAAAACGCTTGCAAATTTTACTCAAAGCAAAAAAGGAGATATCGTTGGCAAAATCAATGTAAAGTCTTTGGATTATAAAAACAGCACCGGAAACTATTCTATCGGAGATATTGAGATTCAATCCGCCTCTAACCGAGACAATTTCGATATCACGCTCAAGTCTTCTTTTGCGGATGCAACATACACGGGTACTGATTTCTTCACAAATTTTATAGGCAAAATTCTTAACACTACTGTTTACAAACATGCTCCGGCACTCATTAAAAGAAGTGATAATATCCAGTACGAAGATAAGCCAAAGAGTTATAAATTCAATATCAACTTCTTTGATACAAGGGCAATAACCGAACTTTTATTTCCGGGATTTTTTATCTCGAATAAAAGTAGTTTAAAAATTGAGATTGATGAGAAAAACCTTTTTGATTTAGAATTCAAAGCCAATAGAATTGGTTTCAGACAGAATTATTCAGACAATCTGTTTTTCAAAGTAAAATCATCTGATAGTAGCTTATTCTCAACAATCAATTCCGACCATATACAGATTGCCGGAATCGATCTGGACAGCAGTAAAATTAATATTGACGTCGGAGACAACAAGATTGCACTTATAACCAGTTACACCAACAAAGGGGAGATGAAAAATTTCATGCATTTTTCATCTGACATACTCATTTCCAGACAAAAAGACAAAACATCTCCTCATTTTGTAGTAGTTATAAACCCCTCTGAGTTGGTGCTTAACAATCAAAAGTGGAGTTTCGCAAAATCTGATATTCAGATTCAGGACAGCACTTATCAGATAAACAAATTCAAGCTGTTAAGCAAAGATCAGGAACTCTTTATCGATGGAACAATCTCTTCGGACAGCAATGACTCACTTAACCTTAACATTAAAAATCTTGACATCTCTCCTCTGAATCTTTTTATAAAAAAGTATCCATTTAACCTAAGAGGGTACTTCTCCGGCACAGCCACTGTTACAGATGTTTACAAAGACCCCCGGATACTACTTAACTTAAAGGGGAAGAGAGTTTTTGCCTCAGATAAAGAGGTCGGAGATCTTGATCTGATAAGTGAATGGAATAATTACAGCAAGTGTTTTAACATCTCGGTAAAGAATAATCTGTACGGGGGTGTTCCTTTTGACATTACCGGAACCTACAGGCCAAAAGGTAGTTTTATGGATTTCAAAGGTAAGTTTGATAATATGAATGCAGGTTATTTTGAACCTTTTCTAAGGAATATTATCTCCAAAAGCGGGGGAAGTATGACAGGAGACCTGCAACTTAGGGGACCGCTCGACAAGCTCGCCCTGACAAGTAATAATGCAGTACTGAACGACCTTACATTTATGGTAAACTTTACAAAGGTCCAATACACCTTAAATGGGCCGGTTCTTGTAAACGAGAACGAATTACAAATAAATAATGCCATTATTAAAGACCGATTCGGCAGTACAGGCCGTGTTAACGGAGGCTTTCACCATAAGTTTTTTAGAAATCTAAACTTCAATACTGTTGTAAACTTCTCCAACTTAGAATGTATTAATATAAAAGAGAGCGATAATGAATCGTTTTACGGAACTGCATTCGGAACCGGAACAATGAATATTTCCGGCCCTCTGAAAAAGATGTTTATGGACATATCTGCAACATCAAATAAGAAAACTGAGATTCATATCCCGCTTTCATCTGCCTCTGAAGCCACAAGCTCAGATTTGTTAAGTTTTGTAGAGCCTCCGGCTCCGGCCGGCAGGAATTATAATGAGGATGGTTATGCAAAGTCAAAAAGTACCCAAAAGGTAAAAAAGAGTACAGATCTGAATATTAAATTAAAGATTAACGTAACCCCCGAAGCAGAGATGCTTATAGAGATTGACAAATCTGTAGGAGATATCATAACCGGTTACGGAAGTGGACTGGTAACTCTGGATGTTAATCCATCAAAGGATATATTCAACATTCATGGTGACTATCTTATTGACAGGGGGTATTACAAGTTTGTATTGCAAGGGCTCTTTAACAGAGACTTTACAATACAACAGGGAGGTAATATCGGGTTTAACGGTGATATTTCAAAAACCAACCTTAATCTTACTGCAAGCTACAGAACAAAGGCTTCTATAAATACACTGATTTCAGATACAAGCTCCGTCGGCAGTCGGCGCAATGTAGATTGTCTGATCAAAATGTCGGGAGCTTTGATGAACCCAACACTTAGCTTCGGGATAGATATTCCGGATATCGATCCACTTACAAAGTCGAAGGTGGATGCTGCTCTGAATACAGATGATAAAGTTGTCAGGCAGGTAATGTCCATACTGGTTTCCGGCAGTTTTATTCCGGATATCCAATCCAGCATTGTCAACAACTCAACCATACTTTACTCTAATGCAACCGAGATATTGTCCAATCAAATCAACAATATATTTACACAGTTGGATATCCCGCTGGATTTAAGTTTCAACTACCAGCCGGGGCAAAACGGTCGTGATATATTCGATGCGGCTGTCTCTGCACAATTATTTAATAACCGGGTAGTTGTAAACGGAAACATTGGCAATTCCAAGTATATTAACAAATCTGAAGATGTAGTCGGCGATCTGGATGTAGAGATTAAGCTGGACGAAAAGGGAAGGTTCAGGGCAAAAGCCTTTTCTCATTCGGCCGACCAATACTCCAATTATCTGGACAACAGTCAACGAAATGGCGTCGGTCTGGTATATCAGGAGGAATTCAGCTCCTTCCGTGAGCTCTTCAACAGTATCTTTATGAGTCAAAAGAAAAGGGCTCAGAAAGCTGCCGAAAGAGAGAAACAACTAAAAGGGCAAATGGAGATGAAACCAGCAGAAGACAAGATGAAAGTTAAAGAGTGATATCCACTATCCTCCCTATCATCTCCCTCTTGTACGGCTGTTCCACCCTAATGTAGTTTCTGGTATAACCGAACATCTTTCCACCCTTCTGGGTGCTTTCAAAAAGCACCTTCTCTGTTTTTCCCTTGTTAGCCTCTACAAATTCACGATGAAGTCTATCTGAGAGTTCCTTCAATCTTTTTTCCCTGTCGGTTTTATCCGAATCCTTCACCTGATCTCCGATCTCTGCAGCCAGTGTGTTTATTCTTTTAGAGTAAGGGAAAATATGGAGAAACGAGGGTCTGACACTTTCGAGAAAATGATAGCAATCCATAAATTCCTCTTCGCTCTCCCCGGGGAATCCAACAATGACATCCACACCTATGAATACGTCAGGCATATATTTTCTTACAGTTTCTATTTTATGACGGAACAGTTCCCGGTTATAACGGCGCTTCATTCTGGCAAGAACAGTATCTGATCCGGACTGAAGAGGTATGTGCAGATGAGGCAAAAACTTTTTACTCTGCGACATCCACTGTATAATTTCTTCTGTCAGAAGGTTTGGTTCGATTGATGATATTCTGTATCTTTCTATGCCTTCAACATTATCCAGCTCCTTTAAAAGATCGGCAAAGCTCTCTCCGGTGCTCCTCCCGAAATCTCCGATATTTACTCCTGTAAGTACTACCTCTTTTATCCCTTTCGCTGCAATTTCACGGGCCTCATTTACAATAAACGGGATAGGGTTATTTCTGCTTTTTCCTCTGGCAAGTGGTATCGTGCAATAGGAGCAGTGGTAATCACACCCGTCCTGCACCTTTAGAAAAGAGCGTGTTCTGTCATCGGAAGAGTAGGCAGGGAAAATTGTCTCGACTTCCGAAATGGCACATGAGAAAGCCCTCCCCTCTCTGTGAGTTCCGGTTTTACCCTCACCCATAATTTGCAAAACCTTTATAAAAAGGTTTTCCTTCTGATCTGCGCCCAGCACCAGATCTACACCCTCAATATCAAGTATCTCCTGAGGTTTTAGTTGTGCATAACAACCTGTAACCGCAATAATGGCATCTGGGTTCTGTTTGTGCAGTTTCCTGATAGCAGACCTGCATTTTTTGTCGGCATGCTCTGTAACGGAACAGGTGTTTATTACATATATATCCGCCTCCTTGCTGCTCGGCACCTTTTCGTAGCCATTCTCCACAAACTGCCTTGCAAGTGATGAGGTCTCGGAATAGTTCAGTTTGCATCCGAGTGTGAGAAAAGCGACACGCTTACTTATATTTTCTTCCATTAAACAATAGACAAGTTAATATGACATTACAATCCTTGAAGCCTCAACCTTGCCTCCTACAGGAGGATTTAACTTGGAAATGGAAACCTGTGCCCATTTGACGTTGGGATAGCTTTTCTTTACCCTTGCCAATATCCTGCCGGCTACGTTTTCCAGAAGTTTAGAAGGGATTGCCATCTCTTCACTTATCAGATTGTAGAGCTCCTGGTAATTGAGAGCATCATTAAGATCGTCTGAAATGGATGGAGTTTTTAGGTCGGTCTCTGCAGAGAAACTCACAAGGAATTTATTGCCAATAATCCTCTCCTCCTTAAAGTGACCGTGATGGGCGTAGAACTCCATATTTACAAGCTCTACAAGATTTCTGCCCGGTTGATTAATTCTCATAAGATAAATACACAAGGTTTTTTATTCAGGTCTATCTTCTCTTTCCGCCACTGTTCAACAGTTTTTGTCTTTATATAGGCATCCGGCAGAGAGATGCTGGCTGCAACACAGAGCTTGGTTTTAGGGGAACAAACCTGTAAGAAATCGGCCAAAAGAGAATTATTCCTGTATGGAGTTTCTATGACTATCTGGGTTTGATGCTGGGTAAGCGAGATCTTCTCAAGCTGTTTTATTCTTGACCTTCTCTCGTCCGGTTTAACAGGAAGATAACCAACAAAAGCAAAGCTCTGGCCATTCATTCCGGAGGCCATCAGAGCCATCATCAACGATGAGGGGCCAACCATCGGCTTCACCTCTACACCGCTGTTATGAGCAAGCTCCACCAGCAAAGAACCCGGATCTGCAACCGCCGGAAGACCGGCTTCAGTTATAAGGCCTACATTCTCCCCTGCCAACAGAATTTTTATGTACGCTTCTACCTCTTCTGGTTTTGTATGCTCGTTGAGCTCATAAAATTCTAAGGTATCAATCTTTCCCTTTAGCCCTGCCTTTGAGAGGTACCTCCTGGCTGTCCTTGTCTCCTCCACCACAAAGTGCTGTAATGAGCAGATCAATTCCATTACCGTAACAGGTATAACCTCCTTAGGGTCATTGTCTCCCAAAGGAGAAGGAATAAGATATAGAACTCCTTTCAAAACTAAAATTTTCGCAAAGGTAGGAAAAATTCCTACCTTTATAATATGAATATGAGTTATACAACAAGGCTTACATTTCTTGGAACTGGTACCTCTCAGGGGGTGCCGATGATCGGTTGCGGGTGCCCGGTGTGCACTTCTGCGGACACAAGGGACAACAGGCTGCGCTCTTCTGCACTAATTGAGCACAACGGATTATCAATATTGATTGATGCTGGTCCCGATTTCCGGCAACAGCTTTTAAGGGAAAATATTTGTGACCTCGATGCAATTCTTTTGACACACGAACATAAGGATCACACAGGTGGGCTGGACGATGTAAGAGCGATAAATTATTTTGCAAACAAAGCCCTGCCTATCTATTGTGAAGGAAGGGTCTTCAGGTCTCTGGAGAGAGAGTATGCCTACGCATTCTCAGAATATAGATATCCTGGTGCGCCAGAGTTTGATATACGGCAAATAGATACGGAACCCTTTGTAATTTACCACGAAAATGGTTTTCACAGAAGCGGGAAGGTGCGACAGTATGCAAAGATTCAAGAGCCCAGAGAGGTTCCGGAAAATGCCTCTGTTTTGGTTACCCCTATCAGGGTTATGCACTACAAGTTACCAGTGCTGGGTTACAGAATCGGAGATATTGCCTATATAACCGATGGGAGCAAAATCGATGACACGGAATTTGTCAAGCTGAAAAACTTAGAGGTACTTGTTATAAATACCGTCAGAAAAGAGAGGCACATCTCACATTTCAGCCTTCAGGAGGCAATAGATGTTGCACAAAGAGTTGGTGCCAGAAAAAGTTACCTTACCCACCTTTCACATCAGATTGGAACACACAGCCAGCTTTTGAAGGAGCTGCCGGCGGAAATTGAACCTGCGTATGACGGACTCGTTGTAACTGTTTAATCTGTACAAATCATAAACTTGCGCAAGAAACCAACCGCATAGAATTCAAGCAAGTTTTAGGCAAGATCAATTAAACCTATTTGATGCCTATCTCTGTTTTCAAAATCTCAAAGAACGTTTGTCGTACGTCTTGAATAATTGGGACGAGAATACAACATTATATTTTAACTGTTACTTATGGCCAGATATATTGTGTCTTACCTAACTTGCTGAGATTCCTGTTCGGATAAAGTTGCTTTAGAAAAAGTTAAAGTTCTTTGTTGAAAATATGCAAATAAAGAAATTGCTAATATGAGCAAGACTGTGCATATTATTGAATTTTCAAAACCGAAATTTCCGCCGTTAATAATATTCTCCTCGTGGATCTTTAATATTATTATTGAGGGCATGGATGTAACATTGTCAAAACCATACATAAATATAGAGAAATTCCAAAAAGTATGAATTCCTACCGGAAGCATAAGATTATTAGCTTTTAAATAGGTGATGCCTAGTAGTATTCCAGCCAATAGTATATTGATAACTCCCAATAATGAAATACCATTGATAATTATGTGTTTAAAATGCCTGAAAATACATTTACTTATCCTCTTTTAGGTCCTAAAAATGAACCCCGATATTATGTTGAGCTTCCTTTAAAAATCCAATATTCAGATGGGGATACACTATCGATTACTAAAAAACTTTTTTGTATTGATTTAGGAATGCCATGGGACATTGCGTTAAATACGATTAATCCTGAATTTGGTTTTTTTGATA
>Ga0172381_10002120_pt1 | contig 22412 bp, 29 predicted proteins | sample Leawel6488metaG_FD_119754 | JGI IMG/M metagenome (GOLD analysis project Ga0172381, IMG submission 119754) | Leachate microbial communities from a municipal landfill in Southern Ontario, Canada - Leachate well 64-88 metaG | ecosystem: Engineered > Solid waste > Landfill > Unclassified | place...
GAGCCGGACGATCTCTTTTCCCATTTGTTCAGTGATATCTTTTAATCCGTCAACTTTTGTGTCTACCGTATGGATATGATTTTGAGCGAGTGTCATTGCTTTCTCGATAGCAATTCCCATCTCGCAAAATCTTTTTTCGTTCGCTTCTTTCTCCCATTGAACTTGTTGAGCCAACAGTTGCGCTTTATTCTCTACTTCTTTTTGCGACAAGATCGTGGCTTTATCTTTCAGATCTTCCTCTGCCTTTATTTGTCCTTTTTCGATTTTTATTTGCGGATTTTTGAAATAGTTATAGACCGTAAAAATTACCCCGAGGATTCCGATTGCGAAAGTGATGTCAGAGGCTAGGATTTGCATAAAATTATTTTACGGATCTTGGTTTGTAAATGCTGTTGATACAGGTTCTCTATCGTAATAAAATCTGAAATTTGTAATTGTTGCGGCGTAGGCACCACTTGCCTTTGCGTAGACTTGAATTAAATCATCCTTGAGGAATGGTCCTAAGTCTGAGTTAGAATCTACATCTGGACTTCCGCTAATAGTCACTTCGCCGCCTAAACCAACTCCATTTTTATAAACTTTTCCTTGGCCTCCTGAAGCTTGACAATACAAATGAAATTTTATTCTGATCGTTCCATAGGTATTAAAATTTATTTTCACTTCTTTAACTTTGGTATAAGAAGTCACTCCGGTTCCTTTACCTCCATCATCACTATTCCTTAAATTTTCCGATGGAACAGTTGTCCAAAATGACTGTATTCTGTCAATAAAAATTTCAGTCGTGCTTATGGCTTTCCCGACTCTAGTCATATAAGTTCCTGGCGTGATCGTGATTGCTCCGGTTGTTCCTGAAAGATAATAAATTGCTCCCGTTGTTAATCCTGTGAACCCTGTCACCTTCCCGGATGTCTGAACCTTTTTGACATCATTGGCGTTTCCGGCTTCTTTCGCAAAGCCTAAAAACTCCACTCTTTCATCGGCAAAGTCCGCGTCTGTTTTATAAACTTTGCTATCGCTGGCCTTTAGATAAAGCGAATCATTGATGGCGATGGTTTCGCCGAAGGTGTAGGAATCAACATTCGCTTTGTTGACCTCCAAAAAATTGGCGTTCATATCTGCCACTAACGGTTTATCTCCGCTGACCCATGTTTTAAGGCTCATATTAGTTTATTGTGTATTGGCAGCTCACGAATAATGATTGCAAAGCCGTTTTCGTCCACCCGCCCGTGGCGATCCGGCTGAATAATTTCCCGCTATCGGCCGAAGCGGTTCCGTCTATAAAGTTTCCAAATTCGGTATATGTTCCGTTGCAGTCTGTCGTGGCAAAGAAAAAATCCACATAAGCAATATTTGCTCCGTCTGTCGTGTGGCTGGCGTATGTCTTGCGATAGGATTCTGTTCCAAGTTTGATATCCCCAACAGCCGGGACCGGAGCAACCGCCGTCCCCAATGCTCCATAATTTATCTGCCCGCTGTATGTCGTGTCCCCGGCCAATAAACGGCAGAGAACATTCCGGCCAACCGTCGCGATGATGTTGTGCTTGGATTTATGGTCAAGCAAAGCTCCGCTGCCTTTCAGCTCGTCAATAATGCTTTGATCGTTCGTCTTGGCATAGATCCTCAATTTCTCGATCTCAGGCCCGTTCTCCTGGATCTCCGGGTTAAGAAAAAACGCATGGATATTTTGTTTTATAAAAGCCTCTTGTTTTGTGGTTTGCATATTTAGTAAAGAGTGAATGAATGTTCGAAAACGGCCTCCCTTTTGGGATCGCTCATGCTCGTTGGAACATAAGGACCAAGGACAAAGTCCGGAGCCACTCCCGCCCCGGCCGGATCTTTGGCGATGTTTTCGGTTATGGTTATCGTCGCCGTTATCGTATGCTCCGGCGCGAGCGTCTGCCTTGTGATTGTTTCTGTGATCGTTAATTCTTGAATATCCGTTTTGATTGTTTCCGCGACTTCCGATTCGTCCATGTCCACATCCTCCGGCTTGAGCAATTTTGCCAATAGTTCGATAAGGTCAAACGCTTTGGTCGTCACCAGCTCCACATCGTAGGCAAAAGTGTCGTAAGTCCGCATATAAAAACGGACGCTGCGAATTAAAAAATCGGTATCGCACCCCCGGATCGTGCTGCTGACATTTATAAGCTGGCCGGATCTTAAACCTGCGGTGTAGGTTGTGAATGTTCCTTGGACCTGCTGGTCTTTAAAGGCCGACAGCTCTGCTACAGCCCTTCTCCTGGCGACATTAATGTCCTTGATGGATGAATCCTCAATGATCTTCTCCCGAACGCCGTAGAGGGCAATGCTGGCGTTATCCGAGGCAATTCCCAGCACCCGGACCTTTGGATAACCGGAGAACTCGATCACATCGCCGTCGCTTTTATTGCTAGGAAATCTGATCGTGTAATCTTGGAAATTATAAAGGACATCTTTGGAAGTAAAATCATCTATGTTGTCTATGCCGACGACCTTGCTCACGCTGTTGACCTTCACTATCAAACCGGAAAACTGGTAAGGCAGCTTAAAGCTCAAAGTGTTGCTGCCCTTGACCGTGATCTTGTCCGTGAATAGCGCGGCGTCGTATGTTCCCCCGCGGACCTTCACTTGGTTGGCGATCTGCGTCCCGTCCTTGACCGTTTCCAAGCTAAAATTTACATAATTACCACTGCCATCAGTTATATTGAAAGGCGCGGCGTTGCTGTATTTGCTGAAAAAATGGATATCTTTGTCCGGGTCAACATACCAGTCATATTTAACGAAATCGGCCAATCTCTTGAGGCATTCCGAAATCGGCTTCTGGTTAAAAACAATCTTTGTCACCGGATAGGTGCAGGCCACATTCACGACCGTGAAGGTTGGAGCGTAGTTCGTTATGATGTCCGCGATGATCTCATAAACGGTTTTTGATTCGTAGCTTTCGGAAACTAGCAATTGATCCAGGTCTATGGAATAATCAACGCAATCCACTTTATACTCCACTCCTTCTGCGCCGTTGACTGCGTTCTCTGATATGGAAACGATCCGGCCGCCGAATACTTTGGTCGTTCCGTCCGAGATAACAACAGCGTCAAGAATGGCCGGGGTCCAGGACCCGGAGCCGTATTTGCGATAAACAAAGCTTGCGGTGTCCCTTTCCGATCCGAGGATCTGGCTTACTTCCAGGCTTGCGTTGTCTATGAGGGAACTACGATCAGTTCCGTTGACGGTGACTGTTGTTGCCATTAAATGCTGACTAATTGATTACGCTTTAATTTTTCAACGATAACTTTGCCCACTTCATCGGCCAGGTTTCTTAAATCCATCTTGTTTGATATCTGATTGCCGGTGACATAAACATTGATCTGGTTTCCGTATCCTCCCCGGCTCAGCGGGATGACAGCCTCCGGCCCGGCCTCTCCGATCATTGCCAGCGTCGGGCTGTTTACTATGCCGCCTTTAGCAAGCAGCGGGATTGTCGGGATCTGCGGAAAGCCGACATCAAACCCGCCGAAAAACTTTCCGGGCCAATATTCCACTTTCGGCACGCTGATCTTTATGCTGTTGATCGCCCCGATCATTGAATTAATCATGGAAATAATTCCATTGATCGCTCCTTTGATGTTGTTGACTATGCCGTCCCAAATGCCTTTGATAAATTCGCCTATGCTGGTGAAGATATTTGTTGCCGTGGTTTTGATGGAATCGCAAGCAGTTGAAATATATTTTGTAATCGCTCCCCAGATCTCTGTTGCTTTGGCTTTTAACATATCCCAATTTTTGACAACCCAAATTATCCCGGCAATAACGCCAGCGATAACCGCACCGCTAATAAAAAGCGGTGCGAAAGCAATTGCTATAGAAATCCCTGTCGCTATAGCTGCCGTCGCCATTCCCCAAGTAGCAACTGCCGCACTAATAATTGACGGTATAAAAAGAGCAATAATAGCTCCGGATATTGCCGTCAAAACAACATTTCCCTCTTTAATTCCAATTACAAAAGCTGCTAATGCACCGCCAGCGATAGCAAAAGGAGCTAGGGCAATCGCCATTGATCCAAATGCCGCAACAGCGCTAACAATGGCGGGAATCAGCATTGCAATAACAGTCGAAGCAATAATAATTATTGAATCTTTACTTCTATTGAGTGCCTCAATCCATTGATTAATATTTGCTGGCGTTATTTGTTTTAAAAAATTGGTTAAGCCATCGATTAAACTTCCTAAAACAGGTAAAAATCTTTGACCGATAGCATTTGCCGCTTCTTCAAAATGCCTTGGCAATGAACTTAATTTTTTGCCAACCGTTCCCATAGCAGCGTCGTAAGCTCCAGATACTTTTTCACCTTCCTTCATTATCAAATTCATCATTGCTTGCTTTTTTTCAACATCCGTTAACTCTCTTGCCCAACTTTGGTTCACTTTCCCATTTTTATCTGTTGCTTCAGACACTAAACCAAGCTCCTTTCCATATGCCTCGTATATTTCTGGTAAATTTTTAACGATTCCAAAATTCCGTAAAAGCGTTGGTTCCTGCGAAGCAATGGCCTGTGTTAATATTTTTGCCGCTTCTGAAGAATTCGTCCCTGAAATAACCGCCAAATCTTGGGCCACGCGGGCAATTCCAGACGCCCTAGCAACATCAAGCTGAGATTGCATGAAAGAAGTAAGAATGCCTCTTGCTTCTTGCGTTGTAATTCCTTGCTTCTTAAGTGTCCTTTCTTGTTCTTCAAGAATCTTGATAGATGTTCCCGTTGATTTAGCAACCGCGTCCATTGCAACTTTTAGAGTTTCGGTTCTCGCAGCAGTTAATGTCGCCGCCGAAACATAAGCAAACGCCCCCGCTCCAGCAGCCGAAAGACCAGTGGCCAACTTCTTTGATGAATCAACAGAATCTTGCCAAGTCGTTTTGAAAACACCTGCCAATTTACTCATTTGCGCCGACGCTTCGTCCCTTAATCTAACCAATATTTCGAGTGTTGATGTTGCGCTTGCCATCGTTTTATGGTTTAATGTTGATAATAATTAGTAATTTAAAAAAATAATTTTATGGAGAATCAAGAAGTAAAGCCGGTTAAAAAAATTTCGTTAGGGAAGAAAATTTTAGGAGTGACAATCGGAGCTATAATCATGTTAGTTATTATTGGTTCTTTTGGCGGGAAATCAGATCAAGCAGCTCAATCGTCAACCCAAATGAATAAAGAAACTCAAACGACAGAAGCTGCAAAAGAAGAATCTATAAAAATAACCGCTGAAGCTCTTGCTGCCGCCTATAAAGAAAATCAAGTCAATGCAGATAATATTTATAAAGGAAAATTGGTAGAAGTGTCTGGAACGGTCAAATCTATTGGAAAAGATTTTATGGATAATCCATATGTCGCGATCAAAGGAAATGAATCTTTTATCGACGTCCAATGCTTTGTTGACTCTGATGGAGTTTCCGCTATCTCTACCCTGAAACCCGACCAAAGTATTAAAATGGAAGGTAATGTTGATGGATATTTAATGAATGTTTCCGTAAAGCATTGCAAAGTCATTCAATAAAATTTTTTCTATCCAGCCGCCAGCTCATTGCTGGCGGTTTTTATTTTCCCTTTCCTCGGCTTCAAACATTGCGAATATTATGTCTATAAAATGAGCTGGCTGTTCCCGGTATTCCTGCCAAGTCCATCCTATTTTTTGGCAGAGGACGGCGGCCTTCATCTCCTCGCTTAGATCTGCGCTTCCGACCCCGAAGTAGCGCCGCCATTCATAGGCTGCTTCGGCTGCGATTTTAAACTTTCCTGCATTACTTTCCCCAATTCATCAGATATAAAATCGTAATCCTCCGGGCGTCCATCATATAATCGGTCGAAGCAGTTTTCGGAATTGCCGTCGTAACTAATGACCATTATTTTAACAATGGTTTGCTGACTTTTAATCAGTCCATTAATGCTAAAATTTGTTAAAGGTGATCCGTCAGTGGCTACTTTTTCAGAGCCGACAAGGTCGAGGTTCACCTGGTCCCTCTCCCTTGTCGTCAAATATGTTTTAATCTCCACCTCTTTGCCGCTTGGGCAAGACAATTTTTTTGTTTCTCTTGTTTCCATTTTTTTTCTAATTTAATTTTTATTATTTTTAATAACTCGCTTGGACATTTACGACTTTTGCCGAGATCATCAAAGAATCTGTCGTGCTATAAGAAGCTTTGAATTTCAGCGTTTGTTTGACGAATTCGTTCAGCCCTCCGGATACGGCGATCTCCTGGAAGATGACTTTGGCAAGGTTGATCTGAACCTCCGGGTTTGCGGCCGCTCCGATCGTAACATCGGTATTGATAAGATCTATCCTCATGGCTTGCGATGTTCCGGCCAAGGTTAAGGTCTTATAAGTTTCCGCGTCCCACAAAAGCTCAACATCTCCTTCGATTGAAAAGGCTTTATTCAAGAAATCAGCCGGGGAAATGCTGCCAAGGACCCAATCCGGCTCAAGATTTTTGGTTATCTTGAGGGACAAGGACTTTACTGAAACCGCGCTTGCAGCCGTTAAACCGCTATACGCGCTCGCCAGCTTGAATACCAAGTGTTTGGGCAAGAAGCGATTTTCGGCGTTCTGAGAGGGCGTAAGCGTAGCCGTAGCCCCTTTCTTGGACTTCAAGGTCTTGGTAAAAGCCAAGAATTTATCCTTTTCAAACTTCAATTCCAAGGATTCCGAACATCCAAGAGCGTATTTATAATCCGCAGCGGCCAGCGGATCGTCTATAAAAAGAGATAAAGCCTGGTGCTGACTTGATTGAGTCACCGTAATTGTATGATCCTTTACGGTCGGATCAGTGTCCGCGTTGTCAGTGGTGGCCAATGTTCCTAATGTTGAATAAAGAATAAGCCCGAAAGCCTTATCCGTTATCGGAGCCGTCACTTTATGCTCGGCCCATTGCTGGATAATTGATTGCCCGATATTATCCTCAATTATTCCCCTGGCTTGCTCGTCCATGATCTTGGTGTCTTTTTCTTGGACATCAAGCTCATCAAACGGAATCCAAAATGTTGCTGCGGTTTCGGATGTGCCGCGAACCGTTTCGCGAGCTATCCCAAACTGCCGCTCTCTGCCTAAACCTTTGTGTGCTGCCATGTTTTTTAATTAACTTTAGTTTTTATTTGATTATATTTTTCCTCTGCCTCTTGCCGACTTTTCGCTTTGATTGTGCAGGGCAGATATTCTTGTCCGCCCGGGAAGAAAAATTCTTCCTCTTGCGGTTCCGGGGCCTTGTTTTTTACTTCCTTTTCCTGGCCGTCGATTGCTTTGTTTTTGTAGTCTTTTTCCATATTTTTAAGTGTGCGTATAAAGCGCTTTTGCTTTTATGGTTATTAAAAATGCAATATAACTGTTGGAATCATCCGGCTCCGGCCTGCTTGATGATGGTGTCAGGCCGCCGTTTGCCTTTCCGCTAAGCGTTGGATCGTTGTCAAATGCGTTCATTATCGCTTCCCGGAGATCTTCGATTTGCGTTTCGCTCGTGATGGCTTCCGCTTTGCTGACGATGAGGATTTGGTATTCGTAGGTCCGGAGGTTGTCGCGGTTGGTTTCGGTATCGCTGTCAATCGCTGCGGGAGAAACGATGGCTGCAGGAAACTTTGCAATGTTGTCGAATAAGAGATTTTTTTTGAAATCATCGCTTTGCACCTCGCCCAATGTCCCGGCTGTGACCAAGGCTCCGAGCAAGGTTTTTATTTGGTTTTTTATATCTGTTTCAACTGCCATGTTATTTTTGATTTGCGATCCTTTGGTTGATCGCGTCTAATGCTTTGACAAAAAGCTTATTCACATCGTCCGTTGATTTATCAACTATTTTTTGCATGAATGGCCTTGCGCTTGCCGGTCTTGATCTCTTGGCAAAGATCCTACCTCCGCCAACATTTTTCCAGGACAATGCCATTTTATTGACCGGGACCACTTCTCCTCTCCCGAATTCCACATAAGGCGCATACTTAACGGTAGGACCCCATTTCGCTTCCATTGGCCCGAATGTATGTCTGAAACTCATAAATAAGAATCCTGTCCTCCACGGTATCGGATCATTTTTCTGCGTATGTTTGAAAAAAATAGTTGCGGTTGCCGACATTGCTTTATGAAATATCGGCCCGGATATTTTCGGATAATCTTTCAGCGCTTTTTGCAGCTCTTTCAGTCCTTGAATTTCTACTTTGAAATCGGCCATTAAAATAAAATCCTTTTATACATTGTTAAAATTGCTTTGTCCTCACTCGTGATGTCTTTGTCCCAGGTGATTGATCCTCCGTTCATGCTCTCGGCGGTCTTTCCTTCCGCTTCTCTGCGTTTAAACCATCTCACGGCCAGCCTCTCGCAAAGCTCCGTTAAATCTGCCGGCAAGGTATGCGTCGCGCTGCCGAAATTCGCAAAGTCTATTTTGTATCCGGCGGTATAAGTGACGGCGACTGTTTTTTGCCCGATCGGGAATGTTCCTTGTAAAGTGATAATGCCGGAATCAATGTCAAAGCTCCAATCATCGGAAGCGTAAGCGGTCCAGGACGGCGTTCCAAGCGAGCCGACATTATAGTAAAGCGTCGCGACTGCCGTTGCCGGAATGTTTTTTAAAAAGAGCTTATCCGTGGCACGATCAAAAGAATATTTTTCTTGAGAGTAAGTAGCCTCTTTGAAACTCGCGACCCCGCACTCGTGCTTTATAAACTCACTGGCAGCTGAAATTAATCGCAAGAAAACCGAATCAAAGCCAGTGCTTGCAACTGCAAGTGCCAATCTGTCCTTTACTCTTTGAACTGTGGTTAATGCGTCTGCGATTAATGTTTCTGCCATAAAATTGATTTCTTATTTTTGCCCCCGGAAAAAATGAAAACCGGGGGCAATCAATCAAAAATAAATCCTAGGCGGGCGTTGCGCTGTTGCCGACAGGTAACTTTTGTCCTCTGCCGAGCATGCAATTCGCTGAAACCAAGGCTTTAGGCGATGTTCCGCCGGTCATTGCCGGGGTCACGACTACCTTGATATAGCGAAGGCGGGTGCCGTCATTCAATCCATCAACGCGGATCTGCGCTGATTTATTGTTGGCGGTCATCTGCGTAATTACCGCGCCGGTGATGTCGGTATAAGATCCGCCGGATGTTGCGCACTCGGTGATCTTTCCGTCCACGACATAGCTGTCCGGGGTTCCGGTAGCCGCGCCGTTTTCAACCGTCACCATTAAGCTGCTATAGCCCAAGGTATCGATTGCCACGCCGACTTGCTCTGAAGAAGCTGCGATCGGTCGCAATGCAACTTTGGAGAGAATATTGTCGAATACTGATTTCATTGTGTTTAAAAATTAAAATTTATTATTCTATCCGGGCGCTCCGGACAATCCAAAGCGCCGGGATAGATTCAGGTCTAGGACGCTGAGGTCTTGATGTTGACCAAGCCGGTAGGCAAAGCCACGACCAAGGCATGTTTGTTCTTATAAACCAAGCCTTGCTGATCGGTCAGAGCGATCTCTTTGGCTCCGAAGGTTCCGGATTTGAACTGCTCGACGGTCATTCCGGATTTTTGTCCGAAGGCCAAGCATTTCAAATTGCCGAATACTCCATAGATCGTGCTGACAGCGGTTGCGGACCAAGCGGGCAAGTGTCTGCAAGTAAAGACCGGGAATCCGAGGATCTCTCCGGCGATTCTCACTCCGCCGCCTGTCGGGTTATTGGCTAACACGCCATTGGAGGCCGCGCCAGCGTAAGGAAGGACATAATATGTGCCGTCCTTAATGCAGCGGATCTTAGCCCAAACGGTGCGCTCAAAATACCAAGCTGCGCCATCCAGTATCGATTCCTCAACTTGAGCAATAATATCGGACAGATCTTGCAAGGTGATGTCGTCAAAGTTCACTTCTCCGGAGGTTGTCGAACCGCCCAAGTTGTAAACGGTGACGCTTGCGTTCTTGGTGATCCCGGTAAACGGAGCGCCGGTTCCGACAAATCCTTGCTTGTCGATCATGTTGGCGAGAGCCTCTCCGGCTAACGCTAACAACCAATTAGCGAGATCAACGCTGGCGGTCTGCATAAGGTCGTTACCGACAACAAATGCCAACTGCCATTTTTTGATCTGCAATACTGCCTGGCCAAATGTGACCGCAGTATTGGTTCCGGCGGTATTTGTCGCCAAATACGCACCTTCTAAGAACGATCCGCTATAAGACGGGATCTGCAATTCGTCAGTTGCCATCGGCCAAGTTTGGGCCTGGCTCATAACGATACCGACAGAAGCGGCGATCCTTAAGATAGCGGCTTCAACTTCAACAGGTATTAAATACCCGCCGACATTATCGGTTTCGCTTAAAAGCTCATTGGCTTTGGTTTTAAAGCCAGCGGCTTTTTGGACTATCCCGGCAAAGCTCATTTTTTGCTCATCGGATAATCCGGTCCTGTCTTTTCCATAGATAGCTTTTTCAAGCTTCATGGCTTCAACGATTTTCTTGGTTTCGGCGGCGACCATCGGGCCGACAGCTTTGGCCAAGTTCCTTTCCATTGATTCGTCAACGACGGTGGCAATGGATTTTTTTATTTCCTCTAAAACTTCTGGTTCCATAGTGTTTTTTAAAATTAAATTTATTTATTTACGACTTCATCTCTCTATTTATTTTCTGCAATGAATCGCTCACTGCAGTGCTAACCATTCGCAACACCTGTTTCGTTTCGCCAATCAATTTAATTGCTTTGACGACTTCGTCAGATCCTGCGTTTTGCGACCCTTCTTGCGGAGTTCCCTCTGCGGGTTTCTCCTCGTCACCCTTTTTTAAGGCGGCGATCTCGGCTTTTAAGCCGTTGATAGATTGTGTTAATTTTTCCAGCCTTTTCTCTTGGCCCCGGTCAATCGTTTTCCCTTCGGCAACAGCTTTGGCGACTTCCTCCGTTGCGGTTGTTTCAGCAGGAAGGATTTTGCTCAATAGCTGAATCGTTTCGGCGAGCAGATCATTGAATTTTTCAACTGTGGTGTTTTCGTCCAGGTAAACATTATAAAAAGCGCCGATGACCGAATCGCATTTGTCCAGGTTCTCCCATTTCAATTGACGATCAATGCGTTTCTTTTCCTCGTCGGAAACCTCTCCTTTTTCGGAAATTTCCAAGCCTTTCATCTTGAGCATTTCAGCGTCCAATCCGAGATCCTTGAGCGTCCTCATTGAAAGGGCGTAAGGATTGGCCGGGACGGGGACAAAAGAAAACTCCAAAAGCTCGGATGATGTGATGACATTGCCTTTCATTTCCTTGGCAATGAATCCGACAGAGGTCGTCCGGACGATTCCCGCGTCATATAATTTGCGGACCTGTTGCGCGAATGAATTGGCTTCTTCCGGCGCGAACCTTCCTTTGGCGATGGTTTTGTTTCCTTCCTTGGTTATGCTTTCGGTTATTCCGATCGGCAGGCTGTGGTAATCGTGCGCCCATAAAACGACGGGATTGGTCAAATAAAACTCGGTATTCAGCCCGGCTTGATCCAAGATCTCGCCCTGGCGATCCTCGTTATCCGTTGAAACGATAACCTCAAAAGTTCCGGAATCCTGCGCCGCTTTTGTTTTTTCCGTGAATTCTTTTAGGTTTAATCCGGCCAAAGTTTCGGCCATCTTTTTTGCGACTTCTTCGCTGATTTTTTCGAATGTTTTAGGCATATTTTTATAAACAAAAAGAGGGCTACCCGCTTAAGTAATCCATTAGGATTTCCCAAGCCGATAGCCCTCGAGTAATTCTCGTCAGGTTAATTTTTTAATTGTAAATACTTTAACAATTTAATTATAATATATTCGCAAATTTATGCAAGTTTAATCATTTTTATTGCACTTCGGATACGGATATTTTTTGCGCTTGATCCAGGCTCCCAAAGCCAACGCCTCTTTTAAGCAATGGATTTTTCCGTAATGATAGCCCTTCCCAATGTTCCCGATGATTGAGATGACATCCTCTGCGTTTCCGGTGTCTGCGATCGCAATGCCAATTAACACGCTCACGATCTCAGCTCCGATTCCTGAATCCAAAACTGCCAACCGGGTAATGACGCTTAACGAATCGCTTCCGGTTCCGTCGTCGCTCACGGCCAGCTGAACCAAAGCGGCCAGCGAATCATTTCCCGATCCGGTATCGTCCAGCAATATCCGGGAAAGAAGCGAGATCGCGTCATTACCTGATCCGTTATCTCCGACCCCGATTGCTGTTCCAACTCCCGGCTCCGATTCAGTTCCGCTGCCGGTATCGGAAATAAGAAAACTCACGATCACCTGCAACAAGTCCGCACCTGCTCCCGAATCTGTCACATTGATTTTTCTTAGAATGGTCAGCAGCTCATCGCCGGTTGCGCTGTCCGTTATTGCCGCCCGGATGACCAAACTTGCGAGATCGGTTCCTTGTCCGTTATCGTCGATTAATAAACTCGTTGCGATTGTCGCCGCGTCGTTTCCATTTCCTGTTTCCGCTATTGCTTTAAAAAGTTTTAATGCTATATCGTCGTTCCCACTTGCCAATTCCGAAACGAATATCTTCCGCAATATTGAGATTGTTTCTGCTCCGGCCGCCGTGTCCGTTATCGCAATGCTCAATGCCAAACTTAACGCTTCATTTCCTGCGCCGGTATCAGTGACCGCAATTCTTGCCAGCACTCCTGCAACATCGGCACCACTTCCGTTTTCTGATAAAGCAATTCTGACAATAATGCTCAATGCCTCAGAAGCATGTCCGATGTCTGTCGTTGCAATCCTAGCAAGCACCGATATAACATCGTTGCCATGGCCGGTATCTTGTGCCGCCAATCGGATTAAAGCATTAACCGCGTCCGAACCGGCTCCTGTATCGGTTAAGGCTATCCGTGCCAGCACGCTTATTGCGTCCGAACCATGGGCCGTATCCGTTGCCGCTATCCTCGCTAAAATGCTTATTGAATCCGTCCAGTGTCCAGTTTCCAACACCGCCAAAATCGCTTTAACCAAAGCCGAATCCGAACCGCTGCCGGTTTCGGAAATTTTGAAAGAGTTTTTTACTTTTGGACTATCGGAACCATTCCCGGACTCAGTTATTTTAAATGAATTCCTAACCCCCGGAGCCGCGTCCGCTCCAATGCCGGACTCAGTAATTCCAATTTTTACTTTGATTGATACGGAATCAGTTCCAACACCATTATCAGGAATACTAATTTGGGAAGAATCAACGCCAATATATTCCTGCGCCACAATAAAATTATCAACCCAATCTTCTGCAAGTGATGTGTAACCATAAGTTCCAGCCTCTGCCGAAACATTGTCTATGCTTCCGACTCCATCAGTGTCTTTACCTGTTAATTCAATAACAAGAGTTCCATCAACCCAGAACTGAATAATACCTGCCGAATTGTGAACCACTGCCCTTAACTCAATGCAATGGAAAGCACCGGTGGTTGCCACCGATGAGCTTAACTCCATCGTAAGGCTTGCTCCGTTTCTCCACTTGACTCCCCAATATGGCGTTCCTCCATTGTTATAAAGACAGGCAACAGCGATTGTTCCAGCGTCTGAAGGAACTCCATGGAACAGCCCCATCATAGTCACCAAATTTCCTGAAGAGGGCAAATCATCCAGCTTGACATATTCCCTGACATACAAATCGGTGTAAGATGACGCGAGGGTTTTATATCTTGTTGCCCAAGAATTTGCTGGTGTTGAAAAGTGTGCCGAATAATTCCCTTCATATTTAATATCTGAAGCTATTTCAATAACCGCACCTCTTCCAGTGGTTACTCCTGTCCAATTATTAAAATTCCCTGTTTCAAAGTCATCAGTAAATATTGTTGCCATTTACAATAATATAATTTTATTTTTTTGTATTTCCTTATCTCTGCCCACCTTATCGATGGGCAGAGTAAAGACACTTAGCTTAAAGTGATTTCCAAGGTTAAAACCCAGGTTTGACCGGATACCTTCGTTCCCTGCGCGGACACTTTGCGATTAAGCAACTTACCGGATGAGGCGGCGTTCAAAACTCCGAACTCTCCCCAAGCTTGGTTTGCGTCACCGGACGCATAGGTTGACTGCCAGGTTATTTTTTGGCTAGTTCCATAGGTCGGAAAGCTGGTATCCATCGTCTTTTTAACCGGCGCGGTGAATGTCGCTTCCGTATCGGTTGCGGCGGCCGCTCCTGATCCTGTTCCGACAACTAAGTTAGCAAGAGCATTGCTATATTGCGCCCCGCCTGTTCCGGCGATCAGTTTGTTGATCTCGTTAATGCCTTCATTGCAAAGACAATTGCCATCAATATTCACTTTGTCGTAGGATTTCCCTGCGGCAAAATCCTCATCGCTGGAAAATTTTTCAATTGTCCACCTTGTTTTGTGGCCGATAAATTCAGCCATTGATAATTCTTTTGTTTCCATGTTTGTTTTTTATTTAATGTTTTTTATTTTTTACTCTTGCGGGACGGTTTCCTCTTTCGGGGTTTCCGTTCCTTCGATCTCGGCGATCTGCTTTTTTACATCTTCCATGCCTTTGATGTATTCTTTGGCCCTTTCAACACTGATCTCTCGAAAAGCATTGACGGTCGGATCGTAAAATGAAACTTTTGGTTCTTGTTTTGCCATGTTTGTTTTTTATTAATGTTGATTAAAATACCTTGTTAAAATAATCGTAAACTAGGCTGGCTCTTGTCGCCCATGCACCGGTCGTCGCGGTGTCATAATTGCCAGATCCCTTACAATATCGATATGTCTTGCTCGCCGTGTTCTCCTGGACGATATACCAATCACCGTCTTTGTTTATAAATCCGTAATATTTAGGATCGGCTGCGTCGTCCATGTCGCTGATCTTGTATTGCTCGAGCATGTCCTTGACCGGATTCGTATCAACGCCCATCATTGCCCCGCCATTTCCGCCGCCAAAATCGTATTTATTCATCGGTTTGCCGGTTTGCGAATCTATTATCATCACCGCTTGCGGTCCTTTAAAGCGAACGGTCATTCCTGCGGCCCATAGACTTGAAAGAGTCTTTGATATCCCTTCCACCGTTCCAGCCGCTACACGGGCGAATAAAGCGGCAAAAAGGCCCATAATGTCGGCAATCGCTCCGTCAATCCAGAATGGTTTCTCCGGTTTATTCGTGACTTCCACTTGCTGCACATCTTTAACCCATCCCGGCTTTTTCATTTCCACCTCTATTTTCTTTGGGAAATTCTTGATGTCCACCGATCCGGTGATCTGCCGATCGGTATTTTTGACAGTCACGATCTCCGGCGCTTTCTCTATTTCTTTCAAATTATCAACATGGATCGTTGAAGGAATTTGCGTGACGATATGCGTTTCCGGCTTTGCTTTGATCGCAATAACCAACTCATCAATTTTTTTGGTCAATGCTTCAACTTGCTTATTCGATAAATCAAGCTCTCGCTTTTTGAGCAATGATTTGATCTCAATTAATTTTTCTTGTTTTGTTGCCATATTTTTTATTGCTCTTTAAGAACATTTAAAATATCGTCTAATTCGCCATCGTCATTTTCTTGACCTTTCCCTTCATCAAAATTAACCTCGATCTCATCGGGCCGGGTATAACATCTGCAATTTGCGTGAAGCGGCGGCGCGTCAACATCGCTGTAATCAAGGCTCATCTCTTGGCCGCTTGTTCCGGTGACCGAATCGCCCTTTTTAAAGAATGAATCATCAATGCCGACTGTCTTTCCGTGCATTGGCCCGCACCAGTCGCACACTCTTTCGTCCGCTGCGGTAAACCATTTGATCGTTTTGACGACCCCGGTTTCTTTCCAGGCTGTGCGCGTTGCTTCGTTGGCAATACGGAAGGTTTCAGTCCGGGCAACAGTTTCGGCCCGGGTGATGTCGCTATATTCGTAGACATCGTCAATCTTGGACGCCAGCTCATCTAATCCCAGTCCCTCGGCTTGACCTTCTTCTAAAACAGTCTTGAGCGCGTCCAGCGTCGTATCGTTATAACTTCGGGATAAAAGCTCAATGGCCAATTCCACGGCGTTCTTGGATTCCTTGCTGATCGTGAATCCCTGCGCACCCATCAATGACATTGCCTCCTCTCCTTCCTTTTTAAAAAGCTCAAGCAGGCCAGGCGTTGAAAGGTCTATCAAAACATTGATCCATTTTTTCTTGTCAAAAATATCTGTCTTGTTTATTTTCACTCCCTTGGCCAGCTTTTTAATGTTGGCGACAACTTCTTTCTTTTGGTCTTTGTTGAATCCGCGCACCACTTTCGCCAGTTTCTTTTCGTATGGCGAAACCCGGCCGATAAATGCTTTATGGATCGGCTCAAAATCTTCATCGCTCATTTTGGAAATATCCTTGATCGCTTTTTGTTTTGCTTCAGCGAGTTTCTTTTCTCCCGCGGCTATAAGCTGGACGGTTTTCTCCGCGATGTCCTCGGATATTTTCTTTCGGTTTTGCGCGTTCTTTGTAAATCTGATTGACGGCTTCTTTGTCCCGGTCCGTCTGACCGCTTTCGATTCTTTAACCGGCGCGCCGATCACACTCATCATCGCGCTGCCCATTACGCTCTCCCCGTTCTCTACCGGACCAAGCCCCAGGTATTCCTCCCTGGCTTCGTTAATGCTCATCACCGGCTGCAGTCCTGTTGCCGCTTTCATTTCCTCAAGCTCGGCCGCCTTGTCCTCCGGGACCGGGTTTTCAAATTCTAAATATAAATTGTCGCCATAGCGCGGCACTAAAAACTCATTGAGATATTGCGAGATCAATTCGCACTTAGGCCACAATGTCCTTTTTGAGAATACATAGTTTGCGGTTTCGGCCGTTGACCTGTTGGTTTCGCTCTCTGCGCTCCCCAGGACAGTTTTCGGGACCCGGAAACCTGCCAGGATCTTGTCCTGTGATACCTTCTGCAAATTGGCAAAATCCATATCCTTTGGATTGTCGCTTTCTTTTTCAACATCGATGTCGCACGGCAGCACAAACGGACGATAAGAATTTTCCGCGCCGCTTTGCAAAGCCTCGAATGATTCGCGCAAGCTTTTTATTTGCGACGGCTGCAGAGCCGTTTTTGGTTTCAAAATATGGCCCAGCTTTGCGCCATTCTTGAAATATTTAGCGTTGACCATCGTTGAATAATAATCTGCCATGATCCAGTCATAGATCGCCTCAACTGTCCCGCGCCCTTCATAGATGTCGTCCGGGTTAGGATATTTAATATGCAAGACCTCGTAAGGTTTCAGCGTCTTGGTTGTCGTGTCAACGGTATATTCGTATCCGGATATAAACTGCGGCAAAGGCGCTTTCAAGACTTTTACATATTTTGGATTCAGCGGAAAAATTGCGGTCGGTTTGCTCATTTCGTTTTTCACTCCATCGAGCAACCAATAAGAACTTCCGGTCAGCTCAAGATGAGATCCGGTCAAATATTTAAGATCGTATTCCGTTTGAAATTGGTTGACGCTGTGCAGCAAATCCAAAAGCTCATGCTCGAATATTTCCTCAACTGTTCCGTCCTTGGCTGTTTGAAAAAGTCTGAATCTTAATCCGGCCAGTCCTTCAGCAATGGCCCGGACGCAAGCGTAAACCCAGCCCTTATTTAATTGCATTGCTTGGTAGGCCGAGATCTTATTCGTTGAGAATAGCGTTGCGAAAGCGTTGGACGCCACCCCGGAAGCTAAGGGCAAGGTCAAACCTTTTCGCACTAGCCCCATTGCATTGAGTGTTTTATCTAAGATGTTCATATAACAAAAAAGGGCTTGCAATCGCCCTCTTTCGAGTTTGATTGCAAGCCCTCCGGTATGTCCGGTCAGGTTAAATTTTTAAATTAAAAGAATACTACAAAATCATTATATCACGCTCTATTTTTTTAGCAAATTTAATCTCCTAAACCAATGACCTGAAACTTGCTCGTGTCGTTTGGCTTACGCTTGATCGTGTATTCGTATAAATTCGGGATTCTATTTTGAATCAAAATTTTAACCTCCCCAAATTCCAACTGCGGCGCTATGGTTGCCAGCTCTTTGATAGTTTTTTGCCACTCCGGGCTTAAGTGATCGAGGTTTAACATCATAGCGCTATCACTTCGCAATTTTGAATATAGTTTTTTATTAATCCCGAAATTAAATCCACTAAGCCGTCGACTAAATCGTCGTGCGCCTCAATCCCAAAGCCCAGCAATTGAATAATAAGATCCTCATTTCCTATCCGGGCGAATTGGACCGTTCCATTTTGAATATATGGCGCAACCGATAGCAACCGCGCGCGCTTGTCTGTGGTCGCTTTCATCGGAACCACCGCCAACAAATTGCGCTGCATTTCTTCAATGGCCGCCCTCTGATATGCCACATCTTCCACGAAAAAGGTCATTCCCTGGCTTATTGTGCTTTTGGCCTTGGCCGTTTCTATCGTTTCGTAGAATGAAAGCCTGTCATTCACCGGGTAAGGCTCGATATAAATTCTCGGCTGGCCGTTTATAAAGCAAATCGTGCCATCCACCATTGTCGTATAGTCTGCCGTTTCCCTTTTGCTGATGGCAAGGTCCACGCCAACGCCACGCATTCCCTGGTCGGCTTCTGCAGGCTTGAGGTCATAATACTGTATCCATTCCTCTTTGACCGGCTGGCCCTCCTCTTGGACGGCTTTAAGCATGTATTCGCGCTGAAATGATACCGGGCCGACTGCTTGCTTGAGCTTGTCCACTTCTTCATCACTTCCAAACATTGCGGGCCACATATAAATCTTTTTTCCGTCCTCCTGTTTTATAAGCGGAATTTCAATGTGCTTGAATAACGGATTTTTCCTAAGCCGGGCCATTAAAGCGTCATTGCTCAACATGTTTCCGATCACTATCAAGCGGCCGACTTTCGGATCTATACCGGGGATCACTTCGCCTTTGAGCCATCGTTCCGTCTTGTCCCGATTCTCTTTTTTCGCTACCCAATCCAAATCCTCCGGGTCGTCAACAATAACCACCTTTGGCCTGTGCTGTTTGTGCCTCAATCCTCTGACCTTTTGGCCCCGGGATCTTCCCAAAATACGCACCCCATTTGATAGCAGCATATTCTTTGCCTGCCATTCCTCCTCTGATTCCAGTGTCCAATCTGCCACGAATTCGCCTTTGATAGATCCGAAATCTTGCTTGATGAGCAGATTGTTATCCAGCTCCTCTTTGATGTTGGCAATGTTCAGCCCGGATTGCAGTCCTGTGTCTGCGATCGGAATAATAAAAGGATAAACTTCCGGATTGACCAGCGCCATCCAAAGCGGCAAGCCCAATGATCCCAGCGTTGATTTCGCGCTCCCTCTAAAACCTGTAATATCAAGAAACCTCTCAAGCGGATTGCTCAAATCGGTTATAAGGTCATCGGCAAAAATCCCCGGCGGCAATGTTAAATAATGCGGCAGATAGACCAAGAGAAATCCCTTGAATGTTTTCGCCATCTCCCGCCTCCAATCGTAATCATCAAGCAGCTCTTTCGGTATCTGCAGCGGCGGGTTCAATTGCGTTATTAAGTTGCTGTTTATCTGATCCATTTTCTAATTTGGGCATTTCTGCCGTTCGGGGAACCAGTCCCCAATTTTTAAATACTTTCCAAGCGTTCTCTCGCAAGTTCTCCGGGATCGGTTTTCTGCGAGCAACATCAATATCCAATGTTCCAAGATGTCGCTCAAAAACTCCTGCGTCCATTTCCGCCTGCAATAAAGCCAAATCCATTTTAGCGATTGCGCTCATTGCTTTGATCTGGTCTTGATATTTCGGAATAAGATAACCCTCGTGCAAATATTCCTCCCGCCAAAATGCAATCTTAAAAAGCTTCTCGATCATCAAAGCAAAACGCTCTCTTGTCTTGCCAAGCCTTTCCGAGATCTCAGTTTGATCGCACTCAACTTGCGATTGCCTGTTAAGTTTATGAATAAGCTTTTTAAGATAGTTCTCCTCAATCGGATTATTTTTATAAGTCACAAAGCCCCGATCCTTGAGCCTGTGCTGCAAACGCAACAAAGAGATCATCGGGTCCATGATGATCTCCTCTCTGACTGCTTTTAATATTTCATTTTCCTTGCGAGGAATTATCTTCGGCATTTCTTGCTTTATACTGTTTCTAAATTTTGTTTACAGCTTTAATTACGGCCGCCAAATCAAGCTGTTCAACTGTTTGCTCCAAGATCTTCGTTTCTTTTTTAACATTTTCATCAGTCATATTGACATATCCATAGATCGCTCCTTTGTCATGTTCGTTTCCTGAATCAGCAATCTTTTGATATTGCCTTCTGATCTCCTTGACTTGTTCTATTTTGATAATTGTTATTTGATACATTTTTTTAATCCGGGGCGAGGATCTTCACCCCGCCCCGGCTTTAAATTTATTTTACCTCTGGCTTTTTCTCCTCAACCTTCACCACATTGATGTCATAGGTCTTTGCAAAATCTGCCCTGTCCCTGTAAGCCTTGGCCTCGGCCCGGGCATTTTTTACTCCGGTCACTATCTGCGCCATCGTGTCCTCGCAATCGTCGGCGATCTTATTCACCTTGGCGAGATCCTTATCAATGGCTTTTTTCTTTTCCCTGGTTTCTCTGGTGTGATCTTTAGGATCTATGGCCTCTTTCTCTTTGTATAATTCCGTTGCCTCATCGATTGCCTTCTGCCTTTCTGCCTGGACCAATGACAACCTGGTTTCATCAAACGCGGCATTGCACTCTTTGCGCCAGATATTTTTTTCAAGATCGCTTATAAACTCCTCTCTTGCTTGTTCTATTTTTTCTAATGTCATTTTTTTCCTCCCCGGTTTATTTTTTCGCCGGGAAGCATTTAATTATTTAATCCCAAGTTAAACGCCTCTGATAATGTTTTCTCCGATTATAACGATACGATTCCCGGGACATCTCCTCTCTGTCTTTTGCGACATCTCTTATCCATCGAGCTTCGTTCTCGCAAATCGGACACTTTGAAAAATCTCCGCTGATCCATACCTCGTGAACCTCGCACCACCATTTTGGATTTGCGATTCCCACTTTGGTCCAGCCGTCTGGCATTTTAATGTCTGCCATAAATTTCAGATGAGATCCTCCGTTTTATTTATGACCTTTATCTCCACGGCCTTTGTTTCTTTCGGGTCCAGGATCAGCACATTGCTCCCGGACGCACCGTCAATCACGGAAAAATAAGTTTTCAATATTTCCTCGGGCTTGTTCTCGATCCCATGTTTGACCAGCAAGGTCAGCGTTTTTTTGATGTAATAATCGTTTTCCATAGTTTTAAAATGGTATGTCCTCAACATTTATCTCGGGGCCGGTGCCTCTCGGCGCGTCATCATCAATGATCGGCAACCCGTCCTCGTCCATTCCTTCGACCTTTTGCGTAGGTTTTACACCGGCTTGCATAGGTTTCGCACCTCCCGGCCTTGGACCAAATTGCACCTGGTCCGCTACGATCTCCGTTGAATATCTCTTGCCGCCGTCCTGCGCCTGCCAGGATCTCGTCTGCAAATGGCCCTCAATGTAAATCAACGCTCCTTTTGCCATATACTGCGCCACCAGCTCGGCTCTCTTTCCCCAAATTACCACCTTATGAAATTCGGCCTGTTCCTGCTTCTTACCGGAGCTGTCTTTCCAGGTTCGATTTGTCGCCACGCTTATTGAGGCCACGCTTTGCCCGGATTGCGTTGTCTTTAATTCAATATCGGAAGATATCCGGCCGATTAAAAATACTTTATTTAGGTCCATAGGTTATTTTTTTAAATACCAGCCTTTTAATCTCGGCAGTCCGTCAAGGACCAGTTCGATTTGGCTCTTTGTTATTTTTGAGGTTCCTATGCCGTCCTGCAAAAGAACGATCAATGCTCTTTTGGTCAACGGAGAACTTAGAACCTTTTGGAACCCCTCCGCCACTTGGACAATGCTTTGGGCCAACAGCTCCACGCTCTCCGAATTTTCTTCGTCTTTTTTGATTTTGATGTTTGCCATTTTTTTGTTTTTACTGATTATTTAAAATATAATTTATCCTCTTGCGCTCCGCCTCCCAGTCCACCTTCGGATATTTCGCCAGATCCTCCGGTGTCGCCCTGGCTAATGCTATCTGCTGGTTCTTGGCTTTGTTCAGTCCGGGGCCGAGGTGATGGTGCCAGCAGAGCGGAATAATGGCCCAGCGTTCGTTAATTTGCTTTCCAGCGTAGGTGAAGGCGTGTTCCCAGGTTATCCGTCCTTCACAGCCTCCTTCTTTCCATCGGGCGCATATCTTGTAATAAGGATCGGCGGCGAGTTCAGCTTTTAGCTTTGGTGGGATTGGCCTCATTGTTTAAAAATACAGCGCACTCAAGAAATAATTTTTTATGTTCTAGATTTTTTGCCTTGACCATTAAGGAAAGAAATTTATCTCTTGCCTTTTTTGTTTGTTCTTTTGTCATATCTCCACCTCATTAGGCAGCGGAATCTTCACATCAAATTCCGTCTGCGCCCAAATTATTATTTTATCGACCAGCTCTGAAAACTCTTTGGTATC
>Ga0172381_10002121_pt1 | contig 22406 bp, 19 predicted proteins | sample Leawel6488metaG_FD_119754 | JGI IMG/M metagenome (GOLD analysis project Ga0172381, IMG submission 119754) | Leachate microbial communities from a municipal landfill in Southern Ontario, Canada - Leachate well 64-88 metaG | ecosystem: Engineered > Solid waste > Landfill > Unclassified | place...
ACGGAGAGAATTGCCCGGTCCCGGAGCCCGGCAATGGCCGATGGGTCGATCGCGTCGAGCAGTCGGCGCGCCTCCTCGGCAATGAGCACGGGCGTCTTGCCGCGTTTGATAACGTGCTTGGGGCCTCGGACCGAGGCAGCAGGGTTCATTGGCACAATCTGGCCCGTGACGAGCCAGTCGAAGAGCATCCGAATGGCGGCCAAGTGTTGTTTGACGGTCGGCGCCGACACAACGCCCGCAAGTTCTTCGATATAAAGGGAAACGAGCATGGGCTCGACACCGGAGAGCGTGAGCCGTCGGGCGTCGCACCAAGTGAAGAAACGCCAGACGGCCCGGGCGTAGGCTTCACGCGTGTTGCGATTGCGGATAGTGACGGTGAAGAACTCCAGGAAGCGGCGCGTCGCGCGGTCGCCCGCCGTGGCAATGAGGGGCGGGAGGTTGTTGGACGCAGGGAGCGTTCCTTGACAGGAAGGCACGAAGATGGCGGGGCGAGGATCGACCAATCGAAAGCAGGCAAGGCGGGAACAACTATAGCATAAAGGACATTATGCAATACAATCTCGGCGCACTTGAATGCCGTTGATGCCGCTAAACGCGCAGCCAGCAGACAGCGCGTGTTGGCAGCCATGCGTATGGGACAGCTGGCAGGCGCGGTTTCGGTATGCGTGCATCCCGCGTTTTATATGGGCATGGATGCGGATGCCGCATACGCAAACGTCCGCCGCGAGACCGACGCCATCCTTACGCAAACGCGCAAGGAACATCTCACCATCAATCTGGCGTACGAAACCATGGGTAAGCCCACGCAGTTCGGCACATTGGAAGAAGTGCTGGAACTGAGTAAGGAATTCGGGATCTATCCCTGTATTGATACGGCGCACATGCATGCCCGCACGAACGGAAAGTATAACTCCGCAGAGGAATTCCGAGAGATTATGGACATCTATGCGCACTCTCTGGGCAAAAAGTCTCTCCAGCATCTCCACTTCCACTACTCGGGCATCGCATACACCGCCAAAGGCGAACGCAAGCATTTGCCTCTTGCCGAGAGCGATGCGAAGTGGAAAGCCTTTGTGCAGGTACTCCGGGAATACGATGCGGCGGGTACGGTCGTCTGCGAATCGCCGATGATGGAGGCAGATACGCTGTTGCTCCAACAAACATACGAAGCATTGATTTCATAGCACATCAGGAGTGTACTATCTTTTCTGGCCGATGTCTGAATTTTGGTCCAATTACGGCGATAATACTGTCCCATGCCCCCAGGCGAGCAGAGAAGAGCAGGCGCGTTGCCTCCGGAATCGCTTAAAATTCAATACGGCACGTAGTACCGTACTCATCACATTGGCAACGTACTTTGGGTTGGCGACTCTCTTGCACACACCCAAAACGAGCCAGCCTCTCCTTCAGAAAACAGAGGAGAAACAGACAGATTCCCATTCTTCCGCTCCAGCTGTGTCCCCCACCATTCCATCCTTCAATCCTCTGGAACCAACGCATGACGGTGCAACGTCGACCAGCAAAGCACCTTTACAATAAAAGAAAACTGCTACAGTGTGGCGGTGAAAAATATCCATCGACTCATTGTAGCGCAATTTTTAAGCAGTTTACATTTTGCCGTGCCTATACAAACATTCTTCTTCTTTGCAAAAGGACTCAGTTTTATGGAAATCATGCTTCTGGAATCAATCTTATTGCTGGGGATTCTGCTCTTTGAAGTACCAACAGGCATGGTGGGAGACAAAATTGGCAGGAAGTGGAGTATGGTCTGTGGTTCGGCCATCGGACTTCTGGGATGGATTCCCTGGTTTCTCGCGGATGGATTTACACTTTTTGGTCTGTCGTTCTTCTTGCTTGGTATTGCCATTGCTTTTCAGTCGGGTTCGGATCAGGCCTTCATCTATGACGAACTCAGAGCAAAAGGGAAACAGAGTGACATGCAGCGTGTCATGGGACTGTATGGGGGCAGCATCACACTGGGAACAGCCGTGGCAGCACTTGTTGGAGGATATCTGGCGGCCACACATAGCCTTGATGCGTTCTATCTTCTCTACCAACTGATTGTTATTGCGCAGGTGACCGGATTTACTGTTTTGCTTACCGCCCGCGAATCACGATCGACCGTAGAGGGTGACGCAAAAGCGCATCAGCCCGAACCCTCATTGACCTTATTCCGTGACGGGTTGCGCCGCCTTGTGTCACACAGAAAACTGCGACGCATCTTATTGTTCTCGCTATTCACTATGCCATTTCCGTTTGTGCTGCTCGCTATCTTCCAACCGTACTTTCAAGAAGCCAGTGTTGCACCAATGTGGTATGGCACTGCTGTCTTTCTTGCTTCACTGCTTTCCATGAGCGCCAAAGTGTTTGCATACAATGTGGAAAAATACTTCGGTGTGGCAAAGGGTGCATTATTTGTTGCAATCCTCCCCGCATTTTTCTGGTGTGCGATGGCCATGATTTTTCATCCCGTATTTTCCATACTGCTTTACATTGTGAATAGTGCATCCAGTGCTGTGCGTGAGCCCATTTTCTCCGACTACTTCAACAGGCACATCAAGCAGCGCAACCGAGCAACGGTTCTCTCCACGATTTCGTTGGCAAGCAGCCTGTACGCACTGATTATGCGCCCGATTATCGGGGTGCTCGCGGATAGAGACCTTCGATATGGGTTTGTGTTTATTGCTGGCATCATTCTCGTTGCCACTGCTCTTTTTAGGATTACGGAAGATGATGTGCGTGCACCTCTGTAATTCTTGTCCATGCATGACGGGGAGCCAAGAGCCATGGTAGAGTGAGCGCAATACTCCCCTCTCCCACTATGAACATTGCCATCAACGGTTTTGGACGCATTGGCCGCCAGGCCCTACGCATCATTCTCAAACATCATCCGGAACTCACTGTTGTACTCATCAATGACCTGACAGATGATGCAACACTCGCACACCTCTTCCAATTTGATTCGACGTATGGCACGTTCGATGGAGATGTAGCAATCAAAGAGGGAAATCTGGTGATCGGTGGCAAGAGCATCACATCAACCGCGGAAAAGGATCCCGCCATGCTCCCACATCGTGATTTACACGTCGATGTGGTGCTGGAATGCACGGGTGTGTTCCGCACGCGTGAGCAATGCAAAATGCATCTGGATGCCGGTGCGAAGAAGGTCATTATTTCCGCTCCTGCAAAGGATGAAATTGATGGAACATTCGTCATCGGCGTCAATGAGGAGACGTACGATCCTACAACGATGCACATCCTCTCCAATGCTTCGTGCACCACGAACTGCCTCGCGCCGATGGTAAAAGTCATCCACGAGAATTTTACGATCAAAGAGGGATTTATGACGACTATTCACAGTTACACCAACGACCAGCGCATCCTGGATTTTCCGCATAAGGATTTGCGGCGGGCGCGCAGCGCCGCGGAGAATATCATTCCCACATCCACTGGAGCTGCGAAGGCCATAGGCCTCGTGCTGCCGGAATTACAAGGAAAATTGGATGGTATATCCATTCGTGTCCCCACGCCGACAGGGAGCATTACAGATCTTGTGAGTGTGATTGAGAAAGACGTCACTGCCGACGCTGTGAATGCAGCGTTCAAAACGGCTGCTACGGGGAAACTCAAGGGCATTCTGGGGTATGAAGAACGCCCGCTTGTTCTCAAAGATTTCGTGGGAGATCCACGGAGCTGCATTATTGATGCACAGAATACTACAGTGATACGTGCAGGCGGAGTCACGCTGCTCAAAACGCTCGCTTGGTACGACAATGAATGGGGATATAGCAACCGCCTGGTGGAACTGGCGAAGATCGTCGGGAATCGCGTGCCGTAGCGCTACTGCACGCATTCTTTCCCTTTCCCATTCCCGTTGCGCCGGGCCCGCTGGCGGGCTCTGCGTGCGGCTTGTAATTGCTTGTCTGTATTTTCTGCATGGCGACTCGTGATTGCCGGCATGAATACATTGGTCTGAAAATGTTCATTGAGCGCTGCGGCGATTTTGGAGTGATTGAGCCTGTGACTCGGTCCCGGACGCCGCATCGCAGGATCGCAAATGAGCTGCCTGAAGTACGCGTCTTGTTCAGGCGTCCAGACAAAGAATCCTTGCTGAGTCATCCATTCCCGCCTGCCCTCCGCAATGGCTTCCGTATGTTTCTGTGCCGTCACAGCGTGTGTATGCCGTGCGTGCGCTTCACTCGCCAGCGCATCGACGAGTTCCTGCTTGACGCAACGCATGACTCTGCTGACTTCTTCTGGTTGCAGGCTTTCTTTCATCCCGAAAGTCCCGGGGCCTCCGAGCGAATCCACAATGTCCGCGTACGGCTTCTTCGTGCGAAAATACGTCCGGAGCTGATCGCAGAGCGTCCTGTTTTCCAGGATGCGATTCACATCTTTCTTCCGCCGTGCTATTGCGTACTGCGCGCCCGCGGGCAGCACTGTCTCTGGATGACCGTTTGCACGTTCCTTCATGAACGTTATTACAAATAATATACTCGCTTATGTCAAGCTTTGGCAGCTACTTCTTCTCACCATCTTTCTTGTCTTTATCCTTCTTCTCGCCGTCATCCACCACTTCCGCATCCACGACGCCCTCTTTGCCCTTCTTCCCTTTCTTTGCTCCGGATGATGCGTCCTGCGTTGCGTTGGCTTCCTGCTCTGCTTTTGCTGCTGCCTCGTAGATGATCTTGCCGATTTCCTGCGCCTCCGTTGCCAGTGCTTCTGTGGCTTTCTTGAGTTCCTCGGGCGGCACGTCGTCTTTCTTCAGCAACTCCTTTACTTCGGCGATCTTGGTATTGACCTTCTTCTTCACATCATCGCCGATTTTGGCGTCGTGCTCGCGCATTTGTTTTTCCAGATTGAACACGAGTGCATCCGCCTGATTGCGTGTTTCTACGCCCTCCTTCTTCTTCTTGTCTTCTTCCGCATGCAGCTCCGCATCCTTCTTCATCTTATCGATTTCCTCTTCGCTTAAGCCCGTGGATCCCTTGATGGTAATGTGCTGTTCTTTACCGGTGCCCTTGTCTTTCGCCGAAACGCTGAGGATGCCGTTTGAGTCGATATCGAACGTCACTTCAACCTGCGGCATGCCGCGCGGTGCGGGAGCGATGCCGTCCAGGATAAAGCGCCCCAGCGATTTGTTATCCGTAGCCATTTCGCGTTCGCCCTGCACAACGTGCACTTCCACGGACGGTTGGTTATCCGCCGCTGTGGAAAAGACTTGGCTCTTTTTGGTCGGGATCTTGGCATTCCTCTCTATGAGTTTGGTCGCCACACCTCCCAGCGTTTCGATGCCTAGTGAGAGAGGCGTCACATCGACCAGGACGATGTCTTTGTCTATATCACCGCCCATGACGCCCGCCTGGATGGCAGCGCCTATGGCGACAACTTCGTCCGGGTTCACGCCTTTGTGAGGTTCCCGCCCGAAGAGTTCTTTTACCTTGGCCTGCACGGCAGGCATACGGGTCATGCCACCCACGAGAACGACTTCGTCGATGTCTCCTTTGCTCAACCCTGCGTCCTTGAGCGCTTCTTCACACGGTTTCCCCGTGTTTTCAATAAGATCTTTGACAATGTTTTCCAGCATGGCCCGGCTCAGTTTGAGGTGCATGTGCTTGGGCCCCGATGCATCTGCAGTAATAAAGGGAATGCTGATTTCTGTTTCCGTCGCCGAGGAAAGCTCGATCTTCGCTTTTTCTGCCTCCTCCTTGAGGCGCTGGAGCGCTATTTTGTCCTTGCGCAAATCTATGCCCTGATCCTTCTTGAATTCATCGAGCATCCACTCAATGATGACCTGATCGAAGTTGTCACCACCGAGTTGCGTGTCGCCGTTGGTGGCAATGACTTCGAATACGCCATCGGCAAGATCCAGGATCGAGATATCGAACGTGCCGCCTCCCAGGTCGTAGACCGCGATTTTATGCTCTCTGTCTTTGTCCAGACCGTACGCGAGCGACGCAGCCGTCGGTTCGTTGATGATGCGTACGACTTCCAGACCCGCGATCTCCCCTGCCTCTTTGGTCGCCTGGCGCTGCGAGTCATCGAAGTACGCCGGCACCGTGATGACAGCTTTGTCCACGGATGTCCCCAAAAATGCTTCCGCGTCTTTCTTGAGTTTCTGCAGCACCTTCGCGCTGATTTCCTGCGGAAGCATCTCTTTGCCGTTGGCTTCTATAACCACTCGACCTTCTTTGCCTTCCTTGATCGTGAAGGGCATGTGCTCCGCGTCTTTCTTCACTTCCTCCATACGACGCCCAATGAAACGTTTGGCAGAGAAAATGGTGTTCTGCGGATTCGTCACCGCTTGCCGTTTGGCCGTGACACCGATAAGTTCTTCGTTGCCTTTGAATGCAACAATCGACGGCGTGGTTCGGTTGCCTTCCGCATTCGGGATCACCGTCGGTTCGCCGCCTTCGATGACGGCCATACAGGAGTTCGTTGTTCCAAGGTCAATACCAATAATTTTAGACATAGTGGAGAGCGAGGAAATGTTATCACTCGTGAGTTTAGAGTGATAGACACGAGACGTCAACTCTCTCATCCCACTTTATGCATTGGGCATGCCGCATTCCGCAATTTGCTCCTGCAGATCGTGCAGAATATCTTTGGCGAAACGCATGATCCTGTGGGGCGCAGGCGGTCTACGCACGTCCAGATCCTCTACGCTTTCCGCCCACTGCGCCTGCACATTTTCCCACGCATCTTCCGTGCAGAGTCCGCGATGCGCGATGCGCAATGCCGCATCGATATCCGCATTGCGTTGCCGCGCATGGACCAAGCTTGCCGCCACCAAACGGAGGGCATGGTAGTACTGATAGTAATACTGCTGATACGTTTCGTATTCACGCAATGCCGTATGGGATTCGATGTACTGCTTCTGCTCTCCCGGCGATACCAGGGTATTGCGCACCTCATTGGAACATGCTGCGGCCAGTGACTTCAGGGCATCACGCACGGTTTCTTCGTTCAGCATGCGTCTGCAGTACGCCATGTGTTGGCACACATCATGGATCACGGTGTCCAAATCTGTAATTTCGCGCAGATGGAAGGTTTCTTCTTTCATAAAGGGAACCATGCTACATGGATTCCCGGTTCACTCAACCCTATACTGCTTCTATGTTCCTGGACGAAGCCACCATCGACATCCTCGGCGGGCACGGCGGACGCGGCTGCGTGAGCTGGCGCCGGGAGAAGTACATTCCCAAGGGAGGACCGAATGGCGGGAACGGTGGTAAGGGCGGCGATGTGTACCTCATTGCAGACGAGAACACCGATACCCTGAGTCATTTTGCCTCCAAAAAGCGTTTCGAAGCGCAGAAAGGGCATTTTGGCATGGGACAGAACCGCAACGGTAAACAGGGTGAAGACCTGTGGCTCCCCGTGCCCCCAGGCACGTCGGTGCGCGACACAGCCACCGGGGAACTGATCGCTGACCTGCGCGAACACGGCGAACAGGTTCTGGTGGCACGGGGCGGTCGGGGTGGCTACGGCAACGCGCACTTCAAAAGTTCTGTGCGCCAGCGACCGGATTTCGCCGAACTGGGCGAACCCGGGCAGCAGCGTATTCTGCGATTGGACCTCAAGCTTGTGGCGGACGTCGGCATCATCGGGTACCCCAGCGTGGGCAAATCCACGCTGATTTCGGTTATTAGTGCCGCACGACCCAAAATCGCGGAGTATCCCTTTACGACGATCGTGCCCAATCTTGGCGTCGTACACGTCGATGACCGCCAATTCACCGTCTGCGACGTCCCCGGACTCATTGAGGGCGCCAGCGAGGGTAAGGGACTCGGAGACCGGTTCCTGCGGCACATTGAGCGCTGCGGCTTGCTCGTGCACCTTCTGGACCTCAGCCATGCACTGCAGGCAGACGGCACATTGGACCCGACTCCCCTGCTGGAAGAGTACCGTGGCATCCGCCGCGAACTGCAGACGTTCTCCCCCACTCTCGCAGAGAAACGGGAACTCATCGTCCTCAATAAAATCGACCTGACCATGCAGGATCTGGCGCCGATTCGCGATGCGTTCCATAGCGCCGGTCTGGAGCTGCATGCCAGTATTTCTGCAGCAACGCACAATGGCACCGATGCGCTCCTGCGAACACTGCTCCCCCTGGTACTAGCAGAACGCGCACGGCGCCAACAGGAAGAGAGTGCGCGACAAGCAGAACTCCCCGTACTCACACCGGGCACGGATGATACACGTATGGGATCGTTCCGGATTGTGCGTAACGACGATGGCAGCTTGACGGTGCAGGGCAAGCGTCTGGAGCAGCTGGTGCAAATGACGGACGAGTCTTCCGAGGGCGCGCTCCAGCGGTTCCGCGATATTGTCGAACGCACCGGCCTCAAGCGCGCGCTGCAGCGCGCAGGCATGCAGAAAGACACTCCCGTATACATCGGTGCCATCCGGATTGATGCCTACATGTAACCTACAGCACCACTCCCCACGCTACCTGGAGCTCGACATGCTGCGGGGTATCGCCGTGCTCCTGATGATCGTGTACCACGCACTCTTCGATCTGGAGTACTTCTTTGACATCGCGGTTCCCGGCGGGCTGGATGCGTGGACCATGCTGTCGCGCATCACCGCAACACTCTTTCTGCTCACCGTTGGTATTGTATCCGCCATTTCATGGGAGCACACACCTTCGGAACGGCGCTGGCCAAAATCTCTGCGCCGCGCCGCGCTTCTCCTTGCCGCAGGCATGGCGGTCTCGCTGGCAACGCGGATTGCCATTCCCCATGCACCCGTGTACTTCGGCATCCTGCACCTCATCGGCTTGAGCGCGCTGCTGCAACCGATGTTCCATCCTCTGGGTGCATGGAATGCCCTTGCAGGCATCGTCGCCCTCTCTATTCCTACGACTGCCGGATCTTGGTCCACGCTGCCGTTCGGGTTTCCGCCCTCCGGTCTGGCAAGCGTGGATTACTATCCCCTGCTCCCCTGGTTCGGCATCGTGCTCATCGGCATGGCTGCGGGGCATGCGCTGTACGTGCCCTCGCGGCATTGGCTCCTGCATATCTGCACATACATCCAGTATCCGCATTGGCTGCTCTGGTGCGGCAGGCATGCGCTCTTTCTGTATTTTGTTCACCAGCCGGTGCTGCTTGGCATGCTCACCCTGGTGCGAGCCGTATGGCGTGCGAGATGAAGCAAGAACGAGCGTTAGTGTTGCTCCAATCCATCGCCGTCTACCAGATCTGCCAACCACAGAATGTGGTATACACAGTGCGCCACCTCTTCGCGCACCGTGAGAATCAGTACCGTCCCCCGCATGCGCAGCGCTTGTACATTCTCCAGATTTTGGAGTTCTTGCATCTGTTCAACCGCTCTCGCCCGACTTCCCAGATCGATTGTTGCAATCTCCACCGTGGTGGGTATGGTTTCGCGATCTGGCATGGGCGATAACAAGAGAAAGGACGAGAAAGGATGAATTTTCCCATCGTGCTATTCTTCTGTCAAAAGAAATCACTCCCGTTACCGATGCGCAATTCTGGTGGCCCAGGCCAGGATCGAACTGGCGACACCTCGCTCTTCAGGCGAGTGCTCTACCAACTGAGCTACCGGGCCACTGCACGAGAGTATACAAAAAGTATTTGGCATATGTACACTGTTCCTGGAAAATTATGGTATTGGGGCTGTAGCTCAGTTGGTTAGAGCGTCTGGTTCGCAATCAGAAGGTCGGGGGTTCGACTCCCCCCAGCTCCACCATTACGTGTCTGTGTAAAGAGACCCGACACTTTGACCAATAGGTACGAAATTTTTAAGACCCGAGTGGTTCGACTCTCTTTAGGTTCCGGGCGAATTCAATTCAAAACAATCAAGCACGTGCCAATCAAAATGGTGCATGGAATCTCTATCGCTATGAGCATGAATCAGCCCGTTGTAACTTGCGATGTTACGCTTATTTACACGCCGCAATGCCCGATGCCAAACACGCGCCTGTAAATGGCGTTTCTGAGGATAGAGCCAGCAGCCGAGAAACTTTGCACCTTTCATGCATGGGAAAATAACGTCATTACGACTGTGCAGATGCAACGATAGCTTTTCACGCAAAAATTCCTCGGCACGTTCACGGTACTCAATGGCAGCATCCCGATCATCAGTAAACAGCATGAAATCATCACCATAGCGCAGATAATGCTTTGAACGGAGTGTATGAACAGCATACCTATCGAATTCATGCATGTAGATGTTTGCGAAAATCTGACTTGTTACATTCCCGATGGCTATACCTCTACCGAGCACCAATCGCTCTCTCTCTCTCTCTCTCTCTCTCAAAACGCGCACTATCATTTCCTCGATAACTGGCAATTACTTCCTTCAGTAGCCATAGGGCTTTCGGGTCTTCGATTCGCCTATTTGCAAGCGCAAGCAATGTGCGCTGATTAACGGAGTCGAAGAACTTTTGCACATCACCCCGCCAGAAATATCCGTTGCGGTTCTGTGTCAGGAAGTACTGTGTACGCTCAATGGCTCCGAGCAATCCTTTTTCTTTACGACATGACCACACATCATAGAGAAATGTTTTGTCATAGACTGTTACGAGATACTCATACAGCAAGCGATGCACAAAGCGGTCACGGATACTGGCAACGGCAATATCCCTACTCTTGGTATCGTTCACAGAGAAAGAGCGGTATGTGCCATGTTTGTAGGTCTGGTTATTAAGTTCCTGTTCCAGTGTTCTGAGGTTTGCTTCCAAGTGGAATCGAAAATGTTCCAGTTCTGCCGTGTGCTTTTTTCCCTGTATAAAGCGCGTGAAGCAATGCCAGAGAACGGGTAAACTGTAGTCAATGGACACACTTCCCATCATCAACCAGACATACGATCTCTTCAAGCAGGTTGTGCAGATCAGCGATAGCCTAAACAAGCGCTGGCGCTTCTCTCTCGGCAAGAGCATCGAGGATAGCATTCTGAGTCTCCTGTCTGAACTCATCATGGCAAAGAACGCGCCAAAGCCACTCAAGGCGGGGTATCTCATAAAAGCATGCGCCCACCAAGAGACTTGTATGTTAAAACTGCGCCTCTGCCTAGAACTGAAGCTCGTGAATGAGACAAAGGTATTCCAAGCGCAATCCACCACAGAGGAAGTGGGACGGCAGATAGGAGGATGGCTGAAATCCGTGCAGAGCAAATGAACCCCTAGCGCACCCCGCCAGCCCTGATTGTCATTGTGATTGTGGGCATTGTTCACGTTCACGTTCGCATCACCATTGTTGCGATTGGCGTAAGGGGCGTTACCGAATGAATGATGGAGCAGTATTTCTCAGCAGCACAGTCGCAACCAGTACCGCATGCGGTAGCAAGTCCCACTCAACTATGGGTTCAAGAGCTTGAAGATGATCCTTCAGGCTTCTTGTTGCATTCAAAGCCTGTAGAGGAAAGATCATGGTACGGTAGCCCCGTACCAGGCGGCTACGCCTTGGTGCGGGGTGGCTATTCACCGCTTGGGAAGGATAGTAGCCGAAAAAAATTTGTAGCGGAAGACCGCCTAACGGCGGTCTAAAGGACAAAAGAAAAGAGAAGGACAAAGGCTAAAGCCTAAGATTTAGACCCATAGCGCACCCCGCCAGCCCTGACCGTCATAGAGATTGTGGGCATCGTACACGCCCACGCCCGCAACACCACCGTCGCGATAGGCGTAAGGGGCGAGACCGCGCTCACGTTCCTCTGGTGTGGCTTGAATGTAATCGTAGCAATATTGATCAGTATCTGGGAACTCCACCATGTGCGCCTTTGCAATGTCTCCCTCCATGAGAGGAACACCTATCTTCTGCGATTGTGTTACAGCATTACCATTGCAGTTCTCTCTACCTACCTGTCTCTCTGCTTTTCTATCGTAGACACAGTTTGCACGCTCAGAAAGTGTTTGACCGAAAGTCTCTGCAATGCAGTACCGTCCGCCTTCTTCACAGACAACCGCAGGGCGTGAGCCTGCTTGTACCATCCTGTAGACAGCTTTGAGTTGTTCTTCGTTCTCTGTTGCTCGGAGTTTTGCCTCGACTGCTGCAAAGTCCATACCTTCCTGTACTCTGTACCCTGCTTTTCGTGTCTCATCTGCACCTTTATCAAATTCTGCCTTCAGCGCATTGATCGCTCCATCAGCCATTGCAGGAGTGAGTTCAAGAGCATCTGGTTGAACAGCATCTCCAAGCAGTTCATCCATTAGTTCACGTCTTTCTGTTTGAATTCTTGCAAGTTCTGCCTGAGCCTCTCCAAGTGCTTCTACAGCAGCACGTTCCTGTTCATCAAGATTAGATAGTTCATCTCTAATCTCATCTCTGCGCTCATCGGAGATCGCAGGAGTGGCGGTAGCCTCATCAGCAACTTTTTCTTCGGCAACAGCTTTCATAGAAAATATGGGTAATGTTAAGGTAAACATACATATGTTTGGATATGTGTCAAGCGACTCCGGGCTCAAATTACGTCATAAATTAAGCGCAGTTTCTGACCCTTTTTGTTGACTGTTACAGTCCGAGACCCGACTCATCACCTAGACCAGGAGATACAAAATTCTGGAGACCCGAGTGGTTCGAATCGATTCACCTCCACCACATGACCCCATTTCCTGGTCTCTTGTACACTTTGCATAACGCGGCCTTTTCGTGTTTTCGCTAGACAAAAAACAGTCCTTTCCCTATGATGCGCGCACTTTTTTCACCCCCGTCTTTATGGTTGATAAAATCAAGTCCATTACAGGAACTAACCCGTGGTTCGGTGTATCGATGATCCTCGTCGGTATCATCATTGGCTACGGTTTTGCTCATACGACTGCCAATGTACCGCTGGGAGGCACCGCCATCGATCCGACCGTTGTCGATGATCCTGCTCCCGAGCCTACACCCACTGCGGAAGAACGGTTCCCTGAGGTGGAAAACGTCGTAGCTGTTACGGACGATGACAACCGCTTCGGTGATGCGAATGCAACGGTGTCCATTATTGAATACTCGGACTTCGAATGCCCGTTCTGCACGCGGAACCATGCCACCATGAAGGAACTCATGGAAACCGAAGATGATATCAACTGGGTGTACAGGCATTTCCCACTGGGATTCCATGCCAATGCGCAGAAAGCGGCGGAGGCCAGCGAGTGTGCAGCCGACCAGGGCAAATTCTGGGAGTATTCCGATCTGCTCTTCGATGAAGGTGCAGAAATTGCCAATCTTGCAGTACATGCTGAGACAGTCGGTTTGAATGTGGCAACGTTCCAGAACTGCCTGGACAGCGAGCAATATGCCCAAAAGGCCAAAGATCAAATGGCAGAAGGTTCCAATTCCGGTGTCCGCGGCACGCCCGGCAATATTATTTACAATAATAAAACTGGCAAAGCTGTTATGGTCAGCGGTGCACAGCCGCTCGCCAGTTTCCAGGAGGCGATTGAGCTCGTCCGGTAAAGGAGGCACATTTGCTACGACAATCTACAACGGGGCATAGCCCCGTTGTTTTTTGCTTTTTTGTTGTTGCATTGGTATGAAAGGCTATACTAGAAACCCTTTCTTTCCAGATTCGCCTATGCGCATATTCGCCTCTGTACTTGCATGTTTTGCACTTATTGCCTGCACCGCAGTCCCTTCGGATACTCCTACGCCTGACGATACCGACGTAGACGCGGAATTACCGCAGGAAGAAGAATTCACGGATGATGATTCCGCATTGCGGGAAACACCCAACGTGACGTATGCCGGCACCGTCCGACCTGCCGGAATCAGCATCTACCAACAGGGCACGCACCGCCTCGTTCTCGACGATGGTCGTTTCGTTCTTCTGGAAAGCGATACAGTCGATCTGAATGGCTACGTCGATGAACGTGTAGAAGCCTATGGTGCGGTTCGTCCAACTGTGGAAGCCGGCGGCATGATCATGCGCGTTGAACGTGTCCGTTTGGACAGTACTACACAATCGGAGGATTCGGAGGAATCTGAACCAGACGATGAACCGCAACAGTCCGACTCGGAGCCGGAATCAGAGGAAGAACCTTTAGAGGAAGAGGAAGAGGAAGAGGAAGAAGAGCCGGTTTTGCAAGACGACGAGTCCGACGAGACAGAGCCTCCTGCTGAACAAGAAGACAGTGATACTGATGCACAACTGGAAACGGAAATCGATGTAAGTGCTGTCACGGAATACGATGCGCAGCAAGTGGAGACGATGGCTGCCGACACCTATACGGCAGACCGCTGGACGCAGGAATACTGCACCATGCATATAGGATTCTGCATTCCGGTGCACAAGAACTGGTGGTTTAAATCCTTCGGAAGCACTTCTTCCTACCTGTGGCATGTGGAGCTGGGCACGCAGCCTGTCGATGCTCTCGGTGACGGCGTCATTGTGGTCAACCTCGTTTCCGGTTCCCTTGCGGACATCGGTGCCAATGACGGCGAGGTCGTTGTCCAAGACAATGCCGCTATTGGTTTCCGCGCCTGGACCAATGACAGCCACTTCGAAATCGTGGCTCCGGCAGTACTGCAGGAACCTATTCGCTTCATTACGCAGCGTCTGCGCGAGCACGACGGTGAATGATCTGGTACACTCCAGCCGTGCAGCCGTTTCCACCCCTAACGCCGGATAGCAATCAATGGTCTACGCTGGTCGAGCCGGACAACAGCACTAAGGAACCGCAGACCGCGACAGAACGCAGGTACGCCCCGTTCTCCGAAACACTCCGCCTGTATGCGGGATGGCTTTTTGCTTGGTATGCGCTTGTCTATGCACTTGGTTTTTATTCCAGCACCAGACCGCTGCCGTTCGACATTCCCTACATTCGCGGCATGTACTACTCGCCGCTCGTTCTCTCCTTCACACTCGGGTCATTCCTCTTTCTGCTGTGGGGTTCCGTTGCAGCAGCAATATCCGCACGGCGCGCTGCCAAAATCCTGTTGGGTATCGCTGGCATTGCTGCATTCGTACTCTACCGAATCAACGTGTAGCGTTATATCCCCAGTTGCTTGCGGATCGCATCTGCTTCCTGCTGTTCGTGCTGTTTCGCATGTTCCTGCACGCTGATGGATTGCAGGTCTTTCCAATCCTGCGCATGTTTTTCCTCCAACTTTTTGAGCTGGATTAAGTGCTTGGGGGAAAGTTCGCTGAATTTGCGCTTCTCCTCACCGAGGATCTTCTGCAGTTCATCGATTTGGAACTGGCTCAGTTTGGGTATCGCCTGAATAATGCGCCATTTTTCGTCTCGCGTCAGCGAAATGCTACCGCGGAGCAAGGTGAGAAACGCCTGTTCATCGAACTGCGCTTCCGGATGTGAGGGCAGCGGAATATTCTCATTATTCAGATGCGCGGTGATGCTGCCGAAGCGGTAATCACCCACCTCTCCCAGAATGCGAATATCTTCGTCGTCATATCCCATTTCCTTCGTCGCCGGTACACCTGGGGGAGGCGGAGGCGGACCGGGATCCTGCGAAGGTGGTGCTGCCTGGTCGTCCTGTTGCTGTCCAGACTGTTGCTGTGTAGGCGGAGGGGACACCGGCGGCGGTGCGGCGAATACTTGCGACGGATCCAGACCTCCTTCGGGCACGGAATCGCCGGGTCGCGGAGGCTGCACTCCTCTTTGCGGCTGCTGTGCGCCGCCTGCCGGGTTTTGCGTATCATCTGCCATACTCACTATGGGGAATTACACTGCAAGTCTAGCAGCCGATGACTCAAGAACAACAGGAAACCTGCAAAAGGAGGATACTACTGTGGCACTGGCAGTACCCTCCTTCCTGCTGTATCCGCACCTTATTTTTCCGGACACGCGAGTATGCTGCGCGCCGCTTCCTGCGTCTGCTGGCGCAATGCGTACGTGCCGTCCGTGCGCCTGACGAGCTCCTGCCCGCTTATGCTGCGCGATTCGGGCGTGCCGAAGGCATGCTGGTCCAGACCTTGCCAGATACCCGTCTCCGGGTCCTGGTGGGTAAAGAGGGTATTCACCATGGGAAAGTGTGGGAAAGAAATAAAAAAATCCCCGCTTGTCGGCGGGGATCCCAGGTGGCGTAAGAGAAGTATTCAGCGCACACCAGACCCCCGCTGCATCATATGCATCATCATGAACATTGCGGCCTGCTGTGCGTACGGGGATATGTGCACTGCGGTCAGTGTAGGATGGATATGGATTTTGTCAACGGGCGATATGCCCGTCCGCCAAGGAACGTTCTGCCGCCCGCCGGGCGCGCACCACGAGTTCGGGGTTGAGCAATCCGCCCATACGCACTTCTGGCAGCCCGCTCTGGCGCGTGCCGTAGAGTTCACCGGGGCCACGGATCTGCAGATCGATTTCCGCCAGCATGAATCCCGAGTCATGCTCTTCCATGGCGCGCAGGCGGGGCGAGCGCGCCTGCTGTGGCGTCGTCGTAAAGAGGAAACAATGGCTCTTGTGTTCGCCACGACCCACGCGTCCGCGGAACTGGTGCAGCTGCGCCAGCCCGAAGCGCTCCGACCCCTCGATGACAATGATCGTAGCATTCGGTACATCGATGCCGACTTCAATGACCGATGTGGACACCAGGATATCGTATTCCCGGTGCTTGAATGCGCGCATCGTTTCTTCCTTTTCCTTCGGTAGCATTTTGCCATGGAGCACGGCAACGCGCCTACGGGGAAACGCCTCCTGTAAACGTGCCGCTTCCTGTTCCACGCTGCGAATTTCCGCCATCTCCTCGTTTTCCGATCCGCGGATGAGCGGGCAGATGACAAAAACCTGCCGCCCCTCTTCGATCTGGCGGTCAATGAAGTGCTCCACGGTGGCGCGGTCGTTCGGACCGACGACGCGGGTGGCTACGGGCTGCCGCTTGCCCGGTTTTTCTGTGAGGACAGAAAGATCGTGATGCCCGTGCGCCGTGAGCGCCAGCGTGCGAGGGATCGGCGTCGCTGTCATGGAGAGGAAATGCGGGCTCCCCTTCTCCTTGAGCATCGCCCGTTGCATCACGCCGAAGCGGTGCTGTTCATCCACGATGACCAGGCGCAAATCTGCAAACTGCACGCTCTCCTGGATGAGTGCATGCGTTCCCACGACCAGATCGATCGTCCCTCGCGCCAGCCCCTGCCGTATCCGCCGCGCCTCCGGCGCCGGCGTGGATCCCGTGAGCAGAGCGATAGCGGGGTGCCGCATCGGTCGCGCAGATTCTTCCTCGGCGGCATCGCTCTGCAGAAAACGGTGGAATGCCACGAGGATGGAACCGATGCTCTGCGCGTGCTGCCGCGCGAGCACCTCTGTGGGCACCATGAGCGCGCACTGTCCGCCGCCGCTGATGGTGTGCGCCATGACCGCCGTCGCGACGAGTGTCTTGCCTGAACCAACATCCCCTTCCAGCAGACGCGACATGGGTTCCGGGCGTTCCATGTCCCGCAGGATTTCGAAGATGGCGATCTTCTGGCTGCCTGTAGGCGTAAAGCGAAGTGATGCGAAGAAGAGCCGGATCAGCGCAGGATCCATGGGTATGGCGAGGCGTTGCTGCCTGCTGCTCTGCCACTCCTTCTTCTGTTGCAGTACGGTGCGCTGCAGGGCGTACATTTCCTCGAACGCCATGCGATCGCGCGCGCGCTGCGCTTGCTCGCCGTTTTCGGGAAAGTGCAACGCTTCTATAGCCGATGCCCTGGACGGGAATCCCTCTTCCTGTACAACGGTTTCCGGCAGCGTTTCCGGCATTTTTGCAATCGCTGGCCGCAGCAGCGGCAGTTTTTCGCGCAACCACTTCGACGTGATGCATTCATGTTCCGCGTACACCGGCACCAGCCGCCCCGCGTGCACCAGCGATAGCGATCCGCATTCTATCCGCTCAAACTGGGGACTCTGTATTTGCAGCCGGCTTCCATTGCGCACAAGTTTGCCCGTGAGCACTACTTCGTCGCCTTCCTGCAACATCCGGCGAATGTGCGGCTGATTGAACCACACCACATCCGCCCGGTCACCCTCGGCATCCGTGAGGCGCGCCGTTACCAATTGTTTGCCTGTGCGCGTACGGACGGATTTGATATCCGCCACCGTACCGCGGAACGTGCCTTTTATGTCCAACGGCGCTGTGGCCAGAGGCTGTATGGTACTGCGGTCTTCGTACGCGCGCGGCAGGTACATGAGCAAGTCTTCCACCGTGGCGATTCCCATGCCCTGCAATGCCGCAATGTGGTCTTGCGTTGTATGGAGGACCCTGGCGAGCGGCGTCTTGAGATTCATAGGTGTACAGAAGTATACCAGCAGGTATTGTCTACGTCAGCCCTGCTGCTTACCATGATACACGCGAAGATGCATACGGACGCTTGTAGCGTCAGTGGTACATAGTAGAAAGAGAAGATCGGCAGAAAGCCGCTGTGCAGCACGGGACAATGTGAGTATTATATAGGGGAGAAATCGGGGCGTAGCTCAGTTGGCTAGAGTGCGTGCTTTGGGAGCACGAGGTCGCTGGTTCGAGTCCAGTCGCCCCGACCAGCCTTCGCTCGCTGCGGCGAGCTGTGTCTGGCAGAACGTTCGATGTGTGTTGTTCTAGGCCAACCACGGAATGCGCTATGATGTATATCCATGCTCGTCCGTGTCCTCACAGCATCCCGCAGTTCGGGCATCAGCGATGGTCTGACGTACGCGTCGGACACGCACGCGGTGCCGGGGCAATACGTGCGTGTGCCACTGCGGCGGCAGATCGTGGATGGCATCGTACTCGAAATTGCCAAACACAAAGACACGCATCTCCAAAATATTAAGGAGATCCATGGAATGACCGGTAATTTACCGCTCCTGAGTGCAGCACAGATCCGCACGCTGCTCTGGATGAGCGAGTACTACCACTGCTCCCCACGACAGGCGCTGCAGGTGTGGTTACCCGCTCCTCCGTGGAAACATTTGCTCCCGGTCAGCGTCACGACGTACGCCCTCGCAGACGATGATCCGCACGTGCGCGGTTCGCGCCAGCAGATGCTCGTAGAGGCGCTCCGCGGCGGCAAAACGCTCACGCAGGAACAGCTCAGAGAAGAAACCGGAGTGGGAAGAGCCACCATACGGGCGCTGGAAGAACGAGGTGTGATTACGGCATCCGTGCATGCGCACGTCCATCCGCAATCCAATCGTCTGCCTTCGTGCACTCTGCCCACACTCACTCCCGGGCAACACGTTGCCTATGAGTCTTTGAAGAATGACCACCGCCCCTCGCTCCTCTTCGGTGTGACGAGTAGCGGTAAAACGGAAATCTACGCCGCACTGATCGCCGATGCCGTGGCTGCGGGCAAACAGAGCATCCTACTCGTGCCGGAAATCCTGCTCACGGAACACTGTATTGCCCGTTTTGAACGACTCTTCGGCGGCAGAGAGCACATCGCCGTTCTCCATAGCAAGCTCACACCCGCACAGCGCCGCAACGCCTGGCGTGCTATCCACGCCGGCGCCGTCCGGCTCGTAATCGGTTCACGTTCCGCACTATTTGCGCCCGCACACAATCTGGGACTCGTGATTCTCGACGAAGAGCACGAGTGGACGTACAAGAACGAACAGACGCCGCGGTACCACGCCCGGGAAACCGCGGAAATGTTGTGCAGACACGCCGGCGCCAAACTGGTCCTCGGCAGCGCCACGCCATCACTGGAAACATTCGCGCGTGCGCAGGACGCGGTGTACCACATTGCCCGCCTGCCCGACCGCTACGGCGACCATGCGTTCCCTGCTGTCCGCGTCATCGATCTTGCCAGCGTGTCCTTTGGTTCCCTCTACCCGCTCTCTCCTCCCCTGATCGATGCTATAGAGGAACGCCTGATGCGCGGCGAACAGAGCATCCTCTTCTTCAACAGGCGGGGCACGGCCACCGCTCTGCTCTGCTTAGACTGCCGCCGGCGCATCATCTCCCCTGCATCGCAGCTGCCGTATACGGTACATACACGGCGGGACGGCACGCCGTTTCTGATGGACCACACCACGGGCGCAACCGCGGATATGCCATCCGCCTGCCCGCACTGCCAGTCCGTGCGTCTCTTCGCAGCAGGAGCAGGAACCCAGCGGTTGGATACCCTGCTGCAGCGCCAATTTCCGCAAGCGCGCATTCTCCGCGCAGATAGCGATACCCTCAGGAACCCCGAGCAAATGCGCGACCTGCTTACAGCAATGCGCAACAGAGATGCAGATATCCTGCTGGGCACGCAGTCTGTGGTCAAAGGTCTGGACCTCCCCGGCGTCACGCTGGCCGCCGTGGTCCTCGCGGATATCGGTCTCTCACTGCCGCACTTCCGTGCCGGCGAGCGCGTCTTCCAGCTGCTCACGCAGCTCACTGGCAGGAGCGGGCGGGCGCAACCCGGCGAAGTGATTATCCAGACGTTCCGTCCGGATGCGCCGGAGGTGCGCATGGCGGCAGAACATCGGACAGAAGAATATCTGGAACAAGAACTCAAATTGCGCCGGCACGCGGGCTATCCCCCCATCATGCCGATCATCCGTTTGCTGACGCGGGGAGCGCATGCCGCAGAACGTGCCGGTGCGCTCACCGTTCAGCTGCGCGCGCAAGGCGCATCATGCACTGTGAGCTGCTCTCCTACTCTCTTTGGCGGCGGACGGGAATGGCAGGTACTCATCCGCGGCACAGATCCCGCTGCCTGCATAGGGAGCATCGACCTGGACGGTATCGTCGTAGACATAGATCCCATAGAGTGCATCTAAGGAACAATCTCCCGTTGCTCACAATATCCAATTGCCCCGCACACTTCTACACTGCGGGATTATGAAGCACACCATCCTCTCCGCAATTCTCTCTATTGGCCTCCTCGCGGCCACACCTGTATCCGCAGCTGCGATTCTTGGAGCCGAAATGCTCCATGTCACCGTTCCCATCAACGATGACCTGTACGCGGCGGGCGGGCAAATCACCATTCAAAACGCCGTAGGCGGCGATGCCGCTCTCGCCGGCGGCGAGTTACTGATGACCGGCACAATCGGCGGCGATGCCCACATGATCGGCGGGCGTATAGACCTACGCAGTGCCGTCGCGGACGATGCGCACCTCGCCGGAGGGGAAATCCGCATCTCCAGCACCATTGCAGATAACCTCTTCGTCACCGGCGGGCGTGTGACCATCGCAGAAGGCGCGGTAATCGGCGGCAATGTGTACATCGCAGGAGGCGAAGTGTTCCTGGACGGCACGGTACGCGGCGACGTTTTCGCGCGCGGCGGGAGGCTGCTTGTGCGGGGAAATATCGAAGGTTCAGCGGATATTGCCGTCGCCGACTTCATGATGTTCGGTTCCATCGGCGGCCCCTCGCGCATCGCAGCCGAACGGATCACCCTCGCAAACAGCGCTTCCTTCGGCGATGACATACTGTACTGGCAGCGCAATGGCGCCATGGCATTCACCGGTGCACTGGAAGACGGCGCTGCGGCAACGTACGATGCATCGCTTGCCCTGCGCACCTGGAATGTGGGCGAGCAAGTATCCGGTGCCTTTGCCGGTGCCATATTCATGAGTCTGGTGTATTCCACACTCTTCGCCGTTGCCATCATCATGCTGCTTGCGGCTGTAACCCAGACGTTCTTCCGCAACACGGCACAGTTCCTCCGGAAGCAGTTCTGGGCCAGCCTGCTCATGGGATTCCTGTACTTTGTGGCCATGCCCGTCGCTATTGTCCTCCTCTTCCTGACTGTTTTGGGCATTCCCATAGCCATCGTTCTGGGATTCCTCTATGCGCTCTCGCTCTGCCTCGCCAGACCGCTTGCCGCCCTCGTACTCGCCAGAGCTATGGAACTCAACTGGAAACGAAAATGGGGCTACTGGGCATATACCGGCGTGAGCATTTTGGCATACGTGGTCCTCTTGCTTCTTTCCTTCATCCCGTTCCTGGGATGGTTTGCCCTACTCATCGTGATCTGTGCCGCATTTGGGGCACTCCTGCACACGAAGTGGACTATCTGGAAAAAGGTGCGTTGACCTTTTGTATTTATCACTCTACACTAGAGAGTGATAATGGATATGAACCGATTCACAACAAAGGCGGCGGAAGCCATTCAAGACACCATGCACCTTGCTGGGCAGCTGCAACACCAGTTGCTGACACCGCTGCACCTGCTACTGGTACTACTCCGCCAGAAAGACGGACTTGTGCCTTCCCTGCTGCACAAATTGGAGCAGGATCCTGCACATATCGCGGAAACGGTGCAGGAAAAAGTAGGCGAGCTGCCCATCGTGAGTGGAGGGCAGCCGTACCTCTCCCCGGAACTCAACCGTGTCCTGCAGGACGCCGAAACAGAAGCAGGCACGCTGCGGGATGATTATGTCTCTACAGAACACCTGCTGCTGGCGCTCATGGACGTCAAAGAAGTGCAGGCGCTCCTTTCGATCAGCAAAAAAGATGTTGCCGCCGCACTCAAAGCGCTGCGCGGCAACCAGCGCGTAACGGACCAAGATCCGGAGAGTAAATACCAAGCATTGGAAAAGTACACCACGGATTTCACGCAA
>Ga0172381_10002122_pt1 | contig 22404 bp, 18 predicted proteins | sample Leawel6488metaG_FD_119754 | JGI IMG/M metagenome (GOLD analysis project Ga0172381, IMG submission 119754) | Leachate microbial communities from a municipal landfill in Southern Ontario, Canada - Leachate well 64-88 metaG | ecosystem: Engineered > Solid waste > Landfill > Unclassified | place...
AAATGATTTTCATATGATCCGAAGATCATGACAGGATCCGTACCTGCTTCTGTCTTCTTCAGCTTAAAAGTCGTAACATCTTCAATATGCCTTATATCGTTCGTATGACCGTCAGAATAACCGGGAGCGAAAAACCATATCACAGACCGTCCGTTTTTATATACCTTCCTGTGTATGAACTTCTTCTGTGCATCGGTCAGGAGGAATGTATTCATGAAAACTATGCATTTGTATTTGTCCAGATCGCAAAGATCAAGATCGCTCAGGTATACAGTGTCCATAGATGCTCCCGAACGTAAGGCCATGGGATATGATATATTTATGCATGTCCTGTCTGTGACAGGGTCCTGTTTTTCGTTATTTGCCACGTACTTTTGGACCTTGGTATCGAAAACAAGAAGCACATCGGCATTCTTAACAAATTTTCTATTATAATACTCTTTCATTATTTTTATAAGCGCTGTTATATCATCCATGAATTCTGTTCCGTTCCACCAGCCGGATTTATTCAAAGGCCCGAAATCATAGAACCAGAAGCCCATTCCGCTAAGAAACGAAGACAGCATATTCCGCCTGAGTATCTGCCGTGATCCGTAAAGAGGCACGGTATACATACCGCCCATGATATTGCCTATATGCGTAGGCTGATCCATCTCATCAAGTAAAAGCTTATGATGCAGCCTTGCCGATTCAATAAGGCTGCGGCTCACGCCTGCTCCCCCTATCAGACGAAGATTCCTGTTATATGCCAAAGGAGCGGAAATATAGTCAACATAAGGTGAATTTAATACTTTTTCCTCAGCCAGATGACCTCCTGTTGAGGCTCTTCCGAAAAGACCGACATAATAGCAGTAAAACGCACCTGTTATGATATCACCGTCCCAGTTTTCTTTTACAAGCTTGCAGAAATGAATTAGAGAGTCGGCGACGAGTTCATGCTGGCAAGTGATGTAATCTATCATATTCTTTTCTTTGACAGGATCCCTGAAAATACCATCTGTCGGATTGTATCTTTCCTCCATCCCGGGGACATGGGCATTGGGATCTTTTGTATACTCCCTGAACAGCTCGGTCATGCGTATGGAAGTATCGGGTTCATGGTTCACGAATGCCCAATAATGATGCTCGCCGTACAGCCCGTTGCATATGTGTATTCCCGCAAGACTGGCAGACTGAGGGTATTTTTGGAGTTCTTTCAGAAATCTGACCGTAATGGCCGAGCAGTCATCCAGCCACTGTTTTGAAGCAAAGCTGTGTCTGTATACAGGTTTCAGATCATGCGCGTTATATGCAGCCGTTATAGGCTGAGGATCTTCTTCTGTCACTTCGCAGTCTGCATACCTCACGCACTCATCGGGATACTTCCTGTTCCACCACTTCGGAGGGACAGTGGTAAGCCTTAAAAATATGGCAGCACCCGGATCGGCTGAAAGAAGGCCGTCCATCTGTTTTAACGCAAATGAGATATCAAAACTCCCATCTTCGAACCACATATCCTCAAACCATACATCCAGCTGGAAAAGCCGGACTCCCGCGCTTACAAACTGCCGTATGCTTTCATTTGGCAGCTTGTCATAAGAGAGCCTGCCTTCCATACATCCCGTAAGGGAATATATGACCGGAGGATAAGGAACGTTATCTATAAATATCGTCGGCCTGTCGTTGTACATTTCTATTTTTGCATTCATGTTCCACCTGCTGATTTGTGATGAGTATAAGATAACACATTTTCTTTGATAATTGGTGCATCATATAAGATATCCGGCCATGTATCGCACAGGTTGATTTATTCAACCAAAATCAACTATAAATCCATTGTTAAAAAATACCATACACGTATAATTAAAACAGAGGTGATATTTATGAGCGAAATCAATATTGCGCGCGTGATCATGAATAAACGAAGGGAAAAAAGGCTTACTCAGGATGATCTGGCAAATCATATAGGGGTATCCAAAGCATCTGTTTCCAAGTGGGAAACCGGACAGAGTTATCCCGATATTACTTTTCTGCCGCAGCTTGCCGCATATTTCAATATGAGCATTGATGAGCTCATGGGTTATGAACCGCAGATGACCAAAGAAGATATACGGAAATTGTACAACAGCTTATCCTCTGATTTTGCCACCAGACCGCTTGACGAAGTACTGGATCATTGCCGCGGGATCGCAAAAAAATACTTCTCATGCTTTCCTCTGCTGTTTCAGATCGGTGCGCTGTTACTTAATAACAGCGCAGTGCCGGGCGATGCGGACAAAACCGTTTCGATCATCAAAGAAGCAAAGGAACTGTTTGTCAGAATAAAAAATGAAAGCGATGATACGGAACTGTGCAGGCAGACATTAAACATGACGGCTGTCTGTTCAATGGCTCTGGGTGATCCTTATGAAGCGCTGGAATTGCTTGACGGAACGAATGAACAGTTGTCTTTTACAGAGACATTGCTCGCTTCAGCTTACCAGATGACCGGGAAAACGCTGGAAGCGAAGACTGTTTTACAGGTCGGGACTTACAAGTATATCGTTGCACTGTTTACCGTTCTGACTTCTTATCTGACACTGTGTACCGATGATCAGGAAAAGTTCACGGAAGTATACAGACGGACTCAGGCTATGGCGGAGACGTTTGATATGGAAAACCTTCATCCGTCGATACTCATGAACTTCTATGTTTCCGCAGCACAGGGTTTTTTAATGCATAATGACAGAGCCGGGGCATTGGATATATTGGAAAAATACACGGAACTCGTTACAGGAGATATATGGCCTTTACGCCTGAAAGGTGACAGCTTCTTCGATCTGCTTGATGGATGGTTCGATGAGTCAGCTTTAGGGACAGCGCCGCCACGCGACGAAAAAAATATACGGAGCAGCATGGCCGATGCGATCGTGAAAAATCCCGCATTTACCGTACTTGCAGGTGAACACGGTTTTTTAAGCATAGTAGAAAGACTGAAAAATAACTGTCAGGAGGATACATCATGGAGATCTTGATCAAATACTGGCCATTTCTTATCCCGCTTTTGGTAGCGGAGCTTGCCCTTGGCATTACGGCTCTTATCCACGTACTGAAGCACCCGAATTACCGCTTCGGCAATAAGGTGATGTGGGCAATTATAGTGATGTGTGTTCAGATCATTGGCCCTATCGTCTATTTCATATTTGGCAGGGGTGAAGAATAATGGGTATTTTGGAAGTAAAACAGCTCTATAAGCGTTTTGGTGATCATGAAGTCCTGACCGGATTGGATATGGACGTTCCCGAGCATTGCGTATTCGGCTTTGTCGGACAAAATGGCGCAGGCAAAACAACAACAATGAAGATCGTTCTCGGGTTGTTGAAAGCAGATAGCGGAAGCGTGACTGTATGCGGCGAGTTAGTGACTTACGGTGAAACCAGGACCAACAGGAGTGTCGGTTTTCTTCCTGATGTTCCCGAGTTTTATGGATATATGAGACCGATGGAGTACCTGAAACTTTGCGGGGAGATCACCGGCCTTAAGAATGAAGACATTAAAGCGAGAAGCGGGGAATTGCTTTCGCTCGTAGGATTAAAAGATGAGAAACGAAAGATCGGAGGATTTTCAAGAGGGATGAAACAGCGTCTCGGCATAGCACAGGCGCTATTGAATGAACCGAAGCTTCTGATCTGTGACGAGCCTACATCTGCGCTTGACCCGATAGGCAGAAATGAGATACTTGATATTTTACGTGCCATCAAAGGAAAAACAACGGTCGTTTTTTCCACGCATATCCTTTCTGATGTTGAAAAGATCTGTGACCGCGTCGCGATATTGCATAAAGGCAGGTTGGCACTGTATGGCACGCTTGCAGAAATAAAAGAACGGAAAAGGAACAATGGATTCATCATTGATTTTCTAAATACGGATGAAGCCGTCCTGTTTGAGAGTTCTGAGGAACTAAGAGGACATACAGTGAACCTGTCCCGGAATGGAAGCACTATAACAGTCATGACAGCTGATACAAATTCCGGAGGACACTTCCTGATCGACCTTTTATCCAGGAAGAAGATCATCCCACTAAAGTTTGAAGTGATGGAACCGTCACTGGAAAGCCTGTTCGCGGAGGTAGTAAAATGAGAAACTATATTGCCTTTCTTAAAAAAGAACTGCTTGAAAATACCAGAACATACAAACTGTTCATAATGCTCATGGTTTTCTCGATTTTCGGGATCACCAATCCTCTTATGGCAAAGATAATGCCCGACATTCTTGCGGAAGTAATGCCCGAAGGTATGTCAATCACGCTGGCTGAGCCTACGGCATTTGATTCATGGTCGCAATTTTTTAAGAACGTCACTCAGATGGGGTTTATTGTTATGGTGATCGTTTTTAGCGGTATATTGGCAACAGAGCTGTCAAAGGGAACGCTTATAAACATGCTTACAAAGGGATTGTCCCGGTCCACAGTTATACTTTCAAAATACACCGGTATGCTGATCATCTGGACGGTCAGTATCACTGCATGCTTCTTTCTGACATGGGGATATACAGTATTTCTGTTTCCGGGCGATGAAATATTCAATCTGTTGTTTTCCGTGTTCTGCCTATGGCTGTTTGGAGCTTTCCTGCTTGCGTTGCTGCTGTTTTCTTCGACGCTGGTTAAAAGCAACTACGGATGTATGCTCATAACAGGCACGGCAACAGTCATTTTATTACTTTTGGATATTATACCGGCAGCACATAAGTATAACCCTCTATCGCTTACGACAGATAATCTGGGCCTTATAACTAATACCATAGAAGTGTCATCACTTGGTTATGCTCTCCTTATAACCGGTCTGCTTTCATTGTTTTTCGTGGCGGCATCAGTAACGATATTCAGAAGAAAGCAATTATAGGCGTTGTCAATAAAAAAGTATAAAAGAAGCCGGATTTTTGATACAATCATCAAGAGGTATCAATGGACAAAAGGAAACTGGCCAGGAGTATAAATATATCTTACGGTGCAATGCAGGGATTGTACTGGATGGCTTTCTGTACGGTATATAATTATGCAGCGTTTTACTTACTGAGTAAAAGCTTTGAAAACAAACAGATAGGTTTGATACTGGCTTTTGCGAATATATGCGCCGCTCTTTTGCAGCCGCTCTTAGCTTCATTTGCCGACAAATCGGAAAAATCTCTTTTAAAAACAATTATTGCGGGTATATCATGCATATCGGCATTTCTTGCTGTTCTCCTCATAACCATAAAAGGGCATCCGGTCCTGACTGCGATCCTGGTCATGTGCATGATAGTATTCCTTTTGACTCTTCATTCGTTCATAAACTCCCTTGCCATGGAATATACCAACAGGGGGATAAATATCAACTTCAGTATAACAAGAGGCCTAGGTTCTTTTTCATATGCAATGATATCATTTGCTGTCGGTTCCTTATCAAAGACTTACGGGGCGGATATAGTGCCGAAGGTATATCTTGTTCTTTTTGTGCTTCTTGCCATAGTCACCCTTACGTTCAGACCAACCGGTCCGGCTGCAGAAACCAAGGAAAAATATGAGAGGGTGAAGGATGAAGATATATCCACAGGCATGTTCCGGTTCTTTAAAAAGTATAAAAGATTCAGTTTTCTCCTTTTAGGTTCAGTTTTCATTTTTACCAGCTACAACATGATAATCAATTTCATGATAAATATCGTGGAGAGCGTCGGTGGCGGATCAGGTGAAATGGGCAATATACTTGCCATTTCCGCATTTCTCGAAGTACTTGGGATGATACTGTATATGTTCTTTATAAAAAAGAACAAGTGCAGTTCTCTTTTAAAGATGTCTGCGGTATTCTTCAGCGTGAAGGCTCTTAGCATATATATTTCCGCTTCAGTCTGGCATATATATTCCACACAGGTATTCCAGATGCTTGCGTTTGCAATATTCATACCTGCTTCGGTATATTACGTGAATGCGATAATGGAAAAAAGGGATCAGATAAAAGGGCAGGCTCTTGTTACGACCACCAGCACGCTTGGAGGAGTATTCGGAAGCCTGCTCGGAGGCTGGCTTATCGACAGCCTTTCCGTTTCACAGATGCTGTTTGTAAGCCTTGTCATATCGGTCATAGGGTCGGTCATTATGATCATATTTACAGACAGCGTGGACGGACCAGGTAAAGACAGGAGGACGATATGAGGATAGATCTTAACAATGACTGGCGTTATTATGATTCATCAGAAAGCAGGAAATATGAAAAAGTGCGGCTGCCCCACAGCAATTCATGCATCCCTTTCAACTACATCAATGAATCGGATCATCAGAAAAGTTCCGGATATGAAAAGGATCTGTATGTAGAAGAATCATGGAAGAATAATATCCTTCTTCTGAACTTTATGGCGGTAGCCCATAAAGCAACGGTGTATATAAACGGAAAAGAAGCCTGCATGCATGAATGCGGATATACGGCATTTACCGTGTATATAAACGACCTTGTGGAATTTGGCAAGGTGAACAGCATAGCTGTGCTTGTAGATTCACGCGAGGCTCTGGACCAGCCGCCGTTTGGATCCGTAATAGATTATCTTACATACGGAGGGATATACCGCGAGGTCTTTTTAGAAGTAAAGGAAAAGACATATATAAAAGATGTGTTTGTTAAAGCGTCAATGGCAGAGACAGAAGGACCGAATTTCAAGGCAGATATAACACTGAACAGGGAAGACGACTGTTCTGCAATATGCAGCATAACGGAAAAAAGCAGCGGAAGGATCATCTTTACCGAGACTGTGAGCTTAACAAAAGAAATAACTGAAATTACCGAAACAATAGATAAAGCCAGGAACTGGGATATAGACGAGCCTGCTTTGTACGTGTTCAGTATAAAATTATGCAAAGAAAGCATAGTATTGGATGAATTCAAAGTAACATTCGGTTTCAGGACAGCTGTTTTTAAAGAAGACGGGTTCTGGTTAAATGGCAGGAAAGTCAAGATAATAGGGCTGAACAGGCACCAGTCATATCCTTATGCGGGATATGCGATGCCTAAAAGAGTACAGGAAAACGATGCGTTAATATTAAAGAACGAACTTAAGGTAAATGCGGTAAGGACATCGCATTATCCCCAGAGCCTGCACTTCATAAACAAATGCGACGAACTCGGGATACTGGTTTTTACCGAGATACCCGGCTGGCAGCATGTAGGCGGCGAGTTGTGGAAAGAGACCGCAAAGAAAAATACCAGGGAAATGGTACTTGAGTACAGGAATCACCCGTCAGTCATACTGTGGGGAGTACGTATAAATGAATCGTTAGACGATGATATACTGTACGTTGAAACAAACAGGATAGCTCATGAACTGGATGATACAAGGCAGACCGGAGGCGTAAGATATATTAAAAACAGCCACCTTCTTGAGGATGTGTATACATACAATGACTTTTCACATCAGGGGACAAACAGAGGCATAAAAAAGAAAAAGGAGATCACAAAAACCAAAGCCCCTTACCTCATAACAGAATTCAACGGGCATATGTATCCGACAAAGGCTTTTGATGATGAAGCACACAGAACAGAGCATGCGTTAAGGCATGCAAGAGTGCTGGATGCCGTATACGGCGACAGCCAGGTGTCAGGCGCATTCGGCTGGTGCATGAATGACTATAATACGCATAAGGATTTTGGAAGCGGTGACAGTATATGCTATCACGGAGTTAATGATATGTTCAGGAATGCTAAATATGCGGCGAAGGTATATGCCTGCCAGTCAGGATCCGGACCGATACTTGAAGTATTCTCTTCCATGGATAAAGGAGACCGCGAGAAAAGCCTGTCAGGCGGGGTATGGGCAGTGACAAACTGCGATAGTATACGGATGTACAGGAACGATGAGTTCATAAACGAGTTCAGACCGGACAAAACGATGTTTCCGAACCTTCCTCATCCTCCCGTTCTGATAGATGATTTTACAGGTGATATCCTTGTAACAAAATATGGTTTCAAAAAGAGTTCATCCGGGAAGCTGAAGAAACTTATACGTTACATTTTAAATAACGGTCCCGAGAATATACCTGTCCGGTATATGCTTATGATAAGTACCGTTCTTGTAGCTGAGCATAAGACTATAGATGAGCTTACCGGGATAGTGACGGAACATATAGAGGGGTGGGGCAAAGCAGGCAGACGCTACAGATTTGAAGCAATGAAAGACGGGAAGACAGTGAAGACGGTCATAAAGGAAGCAGTGCGAAGAGTGGGCATAAGAGCATATGCGGATACATATACATTAAAGGAAGAGGAAACATATGATGTTGCTTCAGTCAGGATAGAAGCATCAGACGGATCCGGAAATATCCTTCCGTACTGTAACGATGCAATAACGCTTGTCACCGAAGGGCCGATAGAACTGATCGGGCCGGATACGGTACCGTTAAGAGGCGGGTACTCAGGCACATACATCAAAACGACAGGCAGAGAAGGGAAAGCCAGACTGAAACTCATCATGGAAGGTAAAACGGTCAGCGAACTTGATTTTGATGTACAGCGGTAATAAGCCGTATTGAATGTAAAAGAGGGTAAAATGATAAAAATAGGATACGCATGTGAAAATGACTTTCAGTATATACTGGAAAATGACAGGCACATATTAAAGGAACTTATAGGCAGAAAGATCCGGGATAAGGAAATCATTGTGGCAAGAGACTTTGACGGGAGCAATATCGGCTGGTTAAGATTCGGCTATTTTTGGGATAATACCCCTTTCATGAATATGCTTTTTGTTGATGAAGGTCACAGGGGTAAGGGAACAGGAAAAGAATTAGTCCTGTTTTTCGAAAGTGAAATGAAGATAAGAGGATACAGATCAGTCATGACATCCTCGCAGGCCGATGAACAGGCACAGCATTTTTACAGAAAAGCAGGGTATAAAGACACAGGCAGCCTGCTTTTGGATACTCAGCCGATGGAAATATTATTCATTAAGAATATATAGAGAACTGTTATATCGGTAATCTGAATATTTCAGATTTCTTGTCTGATTGTCAAATCAGAAGCATTATTACAGATAAAACACTAAAATATCAAATAAGCACACAGTGTCCGACTATTTTCATACACTTTTTATGCGCAATTTTTCTTTATGAACTCCCTTATGCTGAGTAACCCTGAAAATATTTCCAGGACATCGTTTGTTATGACTACAAGCGACGGGGCCTGAAGGATTCCATATTTCTCAACTAGATCCTGATGTTCGCTTGAATCTATAGTGTTATATGCAATTCCGGCTTCCGTCAAAGCTTTTTTTGTTATCGAGCAGTTAGAACAAGTGGGAGTTGTAAACAGCAGCAGCTTCTTTTTCCCCTTATGATCAGAATCAGCTGATTCTGAAACAAATTTGTTGGCATCATACACTTTACGATCTTTAAACTCCTGTGATTTTCCCTCGTTCCAGTTTTTCACAGGGCGGTAGTAACCGGTTATTCTACTATAAACCTCGGTTTCTTCGCCGCACTGAGGGCACTTGAAATGCTCGCCGCTTATGTACCCATGTGTTTTGCACACCGAATATGTCGGGGATATTGTGTAATAGGGGAGTCTGCTGTTTTCTGCGATCCTTCGGACAAGCACAGACGCAGAATGCCAATCGGGCAGCTTTTCGCCTAAAAACGCATGAAATACCGTACCTGAGGTATACAGAACCTGTAATTCATCCTGTAGCTCTAATGCCTCGAATATATCGTCCGTAGCACCGACAGGGAGGTGGGAGCTGTTTGTGTAGTAAGGGGTGTCTCCCGGTTTCGCTGCAGTTATGATGTCGGGATAGCTTTTAACATCGTGCTTGGCAAGCCGGTAAGTGGTGGATTCAGCGGGCGTAGCTTCAAGGTTAAACAGTGTACCGTACTGTTCCTGATATTTTACCAGCCTATCCCGCATATGATTTAGCACAGCCTTTGCAAACTGCCGGGTGGGTTGATGCATCAGATCGGCTCTGAGCCAATTCGCATTGAGGCCTGCTTCGTTCATTCCGATAAGACCTATGGTGGAAAAATGATTGTCAAAAGTACCCAGATACTTCCTTGTATAGGGGTAGAGTCCGGCATTCATTAGTTTTGTGATGACAGTTCGTTTGGTCTGCAGTGAACTGGCGGCGATATCCATGATTTTGTCAAGACGATTGTAGAAATCTGTTTCATCCGTAGCAAGATATGCTATGCGGGGCATATTGATCGTCACGACTCCAATGGAGCCTGTGCTCTCGCCGCTGCCAAAGAAACCGCCTCCTTTTTTGCGGAGTTCCCTAAGATCGAGCCGCAGCCTGCAACACATACTGCGAACGTCATTTGGCTGCATATCGCTGTTAATATAGTTGGAGAAATAAGGGGTGCCATATTTAGCGGTCATTTCGAACAGCAAACGGTTGTTTTCCGTATCGCTCCAATCAAAATCCTTTGTTATTGAATAAGTCGGAATGGGGTACTGAAAACCTCTGCCATTGGCATCGCCCTCAATCATAATATTAATGAAGGCCTTATTTATCATATCCATCTCTTTTTTGCAGTCCCTGTATTTGAAATCCATTTCTTTGCCACCTACGATAGCGGGAAGCTCCGCGAGACTGTCCGGTATTGTCCAGTCAAGTGTCACGTTAGTAAAAGGTGCCTGCGTTCCCCAACGGCTTGGTGTGTTTACGCCGTAGATAAATGACTGTATGCACTGCTTTACTTCCTTGTAGCTCAGGTTATCTGTCTTTACAAAAGGCGCGAGAAAAGTGTCAAAGGACGAAAATGCCTGAGCGCCGGCCCATTCATTCTGCATGATGCCAAGAAAATTTACCATCTGGTTGCATAATGTGGAAAGATGGCTTGCGGGTGAAGAAGTGATCTTGCCTTCTATTCCCCCCAAGCCTTCCTGTATGAGCTGTTTGAGTGACCATCCGGCACAATAACCTGTCAGCATGGAGAGGTCGTGGATATGCATATCCGCATTTCTGTGCGCATTTGCAACGTTTTCGTCATATACTTCAGAAAGCCAGTAATTCGCAGTGATAGCTCCGGAATTGCTCAGTATAAGACCGCCAACGGAATAGGTAACAGTGGAATTCTCTTTAACGCGCCAATCGTCAATATTTACATAACTATTGACCAACTCCTTATAGTCAAGGAGCGTAGTTTTCATATTACGTACTTTTTCACGCTGCTTCCGGTATAGGATATACGCTTTCGCTATGTCTGCATAACCTGCCTGCACTAAAACCCGTTCGACACTGTCCTGTATCTTTTCTACCCCTATCAGACCATTTTCTATCAAATTCTGATAATCTGCCGTCACCTTTAGCGCGAGAAAGTCAACAATATCAGCATTATACTGTTTGTTCTGTGCATCGAATGCTTTAGCTATTGCATTTGAAATTTTGCTGATGCTGAAATCGGTGATCTTTCCATCTCTTTTAATTACCTGATACATTTTATAACCCTCTCCCCATGATAAAAAAGCAGTTTAATAATGATATGCTTTGATGTAAATATTTGCTCACATAAAACTATGAGAGAAATTTATTGTAGTTTTTTTTTATTTCTTTGTCAAGAGGGAAACACAATATGTTGTGTGTGTTTATTTTCATATATACAATATGCATACTATACCCCCCTGATCTGGACAGAAGGTACATATTCACGTACGATATCTGAAAATGCTGACAATTCAGTGATATCAACACCATGAAGCCCAGGCTGTATCAGATCGCCTGAGTCAATGAAGTTTTGAAGAAAATATTTTTTGGCTCCCTGTATCCACTTTCCGATCGCAGTGAAATCTTCTTTTGAATGAAAATCTTTCACTACCGTTGTGCGGAATTCGTATTCAACATTATCAACAAGCAGAAAGGTTACGCTTTCATTGATCTGAGGCAACACCTCTTTGGTTGTTCCTATTGTTTTTGCATAACCTGTGGGTGAATTTTTAATATCCATTGCAACATAGTCGATCAACCCTTTGTTGACCAGTTCTATAAGTTTAGCGGGAAAACTTCCGTTAGTGTCCAATTTCACTAAAAAACCTAAAGATTTGATTTTAGAGATAAACTCATTTATTTGACTTTGAATAAGTGGTTCGCCACCTGATATGCATACTCCGTCTAGTATTCCCTTTCGTTTCGAAAGGAAACTGAAAAATTCTTCTTCGGTTAAATTTCGTGCCGTGTCGGGGTGTAGGACAAGCGAAGCATTGTGGCAAAATGGGCAACGGAAATTACATCCCCCGGTAAAGACAGTTGCTGCTATTTTCCCTGGATAATCCAGTAGCGTTATCTTTTGAAGTCCTGATATATTCATGGTATTGCCTCAAATAGTATTTATGATATCTGTGTACATTTTAACATCAAAGCGATCGAAAGTCACCGACTTTCAGAAGGAGACATAAATGGATCAATCCTCAATGGCGGCTTTTCGTGTAATGACTTCCTTTATTCTTTCGGCAGCTATTTTAGGAACTCTGTTATATGTATACAGGCCATTCTTTTCCTGCTCAACATCGGTAAGTTGCGTGAAACAGAATCCAAAGAGTTTAGGGCAGGCAAGATATGTTCCCAATACCCCCGTGACCTGCATTAAAAGCTCATCTTCGTTCCTGGGCATGCCTTCTTTCTTAGTCCATTCAGGTGAGGATGCATCCGCTATCCACATTGCACCGCATTCTGATATGAATGAAGGATTCCCTTTTACCGAACGGAACATCTCATATCCTTCACCTCTGGCAAGTTTTTCGTATCTGTCTTTTAACACTTCTTCATTCCGTTCCACTTCATGCGTGTCGGTTATTTCACTTACTCCTTCATGCCACCATCCCGAAGCATCTATCACAGGCCTTGTAGGATCATAAGTTCTCGTCATATCAACGGTCATTTTTACAAGCCAGTGATCCTGCAGTTTTGATGATTCGTTATATGGGCACCAGCCTACTATCGCAGGGTGGTTATAGTCCCTTTCGATCTCTTCGAGCCATTCTGGCAGGAAGCCTTTCCATGCTTCGGGTCCTGAAACATCCAGCCCCCATGATCCCTGTTCTCCCCAGACCATATAACCTAGACGGTCACAGTGATAAATATATCTCTCTTCGAATATCTTCTGGTGCATACGCGCACCGTTGAATCCCATGTCTTTTGACATCGTTATGTCTTTGATCAACGCAGCATCTGTCGGTGCCGTTATTATCCCGTCGGGGTAGAAGCCCTGATCGAGTACAAGTCTTTCGAATATGGACCTGCCGTTAAGGAGCATTTTGCCGTCGGCATAAACGATACTTCTCATGCCGAAATAACCGGAGACCCTGTCTTTACCAAGGGTAAGCAACAGATCATACAGACAGGGATCATAAGGAGTCCACAAATGGAGTTCTTTAAGTTTCACGGACAGTTTCACAAACTTACCTGCTACCGTCGCTTTGGCTGTTCCCACCTGCTTACCATTATAAAAAGCCTTAGCGCTTATGGTCATACCATGAGCTGATCTGCATATCGCTTCTATATCCAGTGTTGATGTTTCGATAATCGCAGTATATTTGGTTTTTTGTATATATTCCTTTGGGACGTACTCCAGCCATACCGTCTGCCATATACCTGTCGTCCTCGTATACATGCAGCCTTTTGAAGCGTATTCATGGCACTGCTTGCCTGAGGGCTGTTTATTGGAACATATGTCATCCTCGGCACAGACTGTTATTATATTTTCTCCCTCATTTATATATTCTGTTATATCAAATTCAAAGGATACATATCCCCCTATGTGTCTTCCTGCTGAATGACCGTTTATCCATACCTCGGTGTAGTGATCGCATGCACCGAAGTGCAGTATCGTCCTTTCGCCTTCTATGTGTGATCTGTTTATCCTTACCGTTTTTCTGTACCATATACATGGCATGAAATCCGTATTTCCTATCCCTGAAAGGATACTTTCAGGGCTGAAAGGCACCGTGATCTTAAGCGGATAGCATTTATCCTGCCCGTTATCGAACATTCTTCTTTCTCTTCCGCTTTTGCCGTTATCATAAGCGAATTTCCACTGCCCGTTCAGATTCTTCCATTCTTTTCTCACAAACTGCGGTCTTGGATATTCCTCCCGCGGTATACCGGCTTTGTTTCTCATATTTTCTGACCTCATCTAACCGATATATTAACATAAAATGATTTATATACGGCGTTAATATTTTTTGTTTTTTATTCTGGTGATATAATCTAAAAAGAAATAAGATCAATGCAGACCGATATGACCTGAAAGGAATCCATTATGATAAATTTCAAAGAATATGCACTGTCTGACAGGGAACTCAAAAGATATGAGGATCTTGATAAAGAATACATGATGCTGGCTGATGATCCCGATAACTGTATCCCTAAATTCGTTATGCCTGTCTATCCTTCTTTTATTCCCACATGGGAAGAGATGATGAAAGACCCGGAAACCATGCTGCATGCACAGTTGGATGGCCTTAAGATGAGCCGCTGGCTGGGAGATGACACTGTTATGGGAGTGCGTTCCGAATTTGGCACGCCTACAGTTGCAAGTGCATTCGGATGCGATCTTTTTTATCCTGTAAACAACCTGCCCTGCTGCAGAAACCATATATTAAGGACAAAAGAAGATGTGTGGAATGTAAAAAAGCCCTCTATAAGCTGTGAAACATACAGTAAGGTCAAAGCATGGACCGAGGCATACAAAAAGGTACTGCCCGAAGGGTATCATATAATGATGTCCGATATACAGGGACCGTTCAATAATGCGCATGTGATAAGGGGAACGGATATATTCACCGATATGTACGACGACCCGGAAGTATTCGATAAGCTTATGGATGTCGTTACCGATGCAACTATAGAATATGCCAGGGCACAAAGAAAATGGACCAATGCGGAGGATGGCTGGCAGTATGACTGGGGTGCAAAGTGGAAAGGCAACGCAAGGATATCGAACTGCTCTTTACACATGATAGGGAAAGAACTGTATGAGAAGCAGGTACGTAAATATGATGAAAGATTCTTAAAACAGCTCGGAGGCGGAAGGATGCACTACTGCGGGACTCCAAAAGGAATAGTGGAAACGCTTGCAGCTATCCCGGGCATGACGGGAGTGGATTATGACAGCCTGTTTCTTGATATGCAGGAGCTTATGGATGCGGTACCAAAGAATATCGTATTACTTCAGGCGCTGTCCTTAACATCACTGGAAGGGATGAAGATACTGGAAAGCAGGAAATGGCCTTTCAAGAAGAGAAATGTCATATTCAGATTAAGAGGGCCGTTAAACAGATATGACGCAAAAAATATATACAGGAAATTCAGAAGCATAGCGGAGGCATAAATGGCTAAGAAATTAAGAGTCGGAATAATAGGCACAGGCGGTATAGCGGAACCGCATATAAGGGCATACAAAAGCTTTGATGATGTTGAGATAGTTGCGGCTGCGGACATCATACCAAATAAGGCCAGAAAGCTTCTCGATAAGTATGAGCTGACCGATGCACTGGCTTTTGAGTCTCACGAAGAGCTGTGCGCAATGAAGGGATTGGATGCGGTGTCCGTATGCACATATAATACACAGCACGCGGTATGCGCTATTGCCGCTTTGAAAGCGGGACTGCATGTTCTTTTAGAAAAACCCATGTGCGTGACTATACAGGAAGCTGCAGACATCATGAGGGCGGAAAAAGAATCAGGAAAGATATTGACGATAGGCTTCCAGCCAAGATACAGCCCGAACTGCAGGAAGGTAAAAGAAATAATAGACAGCGGCGTTCTCGGGAAGATCTATTATGTTCAGACAGGCGGTTCCAGAAGAAGAGGCATACCCGGCGGGACCTTTATAGATAAGGATAAAGCGGCTTTCGGAGCGATAGGGGATATGGGCTGTTATTCTCTGGATTTTGCACTTAATTCCATCGGATATCCAAAACCCACTACCGTTTCGGCATATACATCCGACTTTTTTGGGAAGAATCCTAAATATTACAATGAGAGCGAAAGATTTTCCGTGGATGATTTTTCAGTTGCTCTTATAAGGTTTGAAAACGGCATGGTCATGGACTACAGAATGTCGTGGGCTATGCATATGGACAAAATGTGCGATTTCGTTTTCCTTGGCACTGATGCGGGACTTAAGATAACAACGCCTGCAAAACCGCCTCTATGGGGATCGATCGTTGACGGTACATTCGGAGGGATATATCTTATGCATGATGTGCTTGGCGAACCGGTCACCACTGAGATATCCCTGGCTAAAGGCGATGTGTCGATTTTTACCGCCAAAGTGAGGGATTTCGTAGATGCCATCAAAGAAGGACGTCCGGCACCCATCCCTACAAAGCAGATAATCTACAATCAGGCGATAATAGATGCGATGGTGCGTTCTGCAGCCAAAAAGAAAGAGATAAAGATAGAAATACCGGATGATATCCTTTAGTCCTTATTCTGTTTTTTCTTAATAACGCTTTTGATTTTATCAAGAAGCTTCACCCAAATGCTTTTCTGCGGTATCGCAGAAGAGTCTGTTGCCCTTTTTGTGTATAAATGTATGGCACCGGAATTGTTAAGGCTTATTACCATTGCCACCGTTAGCGGGACTCCGAATAATCCTATCACGCCAAACAGTCTTGCTCCTAATATCATACTCAGCAGTGCAAGCACAGGATGCATACCTACTTTTTCACCTATCACCTTAGGCTCTATTATCTGCCTTGCGATCACAATGAATAAATAAAGTATGGCAAGTCCGACGCCTCTTGCTATGTTCCCCTCTATGAATGTTATTATAGTCCATGGCAGCAGGATCATTCCGCTTCCCACTATAGGCAATATGTCAAATACCGCGACAAGAAGGGCATACAGGAATGGATTTCTTATACCTATCAGCAGAAGACCTACCGCCAGTTCGCAATAGGATATAGCGAATATGATCACATATGCACGGATATATTGTACAACTGTCTTACCCAGCTGTTTTTTGATCGCCTTATAAAGCACCTGGTTATTTTCGGACATCTGTCCCATTACAAACTTCTGTATAAGGTCGTAATCAGTCAATGTGAAATATGTTGCTATAACTACGACCACGATATCAAGAAGCGTTTTGGGAACAGTGGTCGCATATGATGTCAGCTGCGTCATAAGATAAGTAGATCCTTTTGTGACCAGATCCCCCATGGAAACCGAAATGTCCAGGAATACTGTCCGTAAAGGAGTCACAAAATCCGGATCGGTTTTTGCTATCCAGATCCCGATATCGGTAAACAGTTTTTCAATGGCCGGTAAAAGGTCGTTATTATATGCATCCGGCAACATAAGCAGAAGCGCTTTTACGGAACTGGTGATCTGTATGATAAGAAGCAGGATCAGAAAACCGATGATACCGTAAAACAATACGACAAATATAATTGAACCTAGTTTCCGGCTTATTTTGAGTTTTCTATGGAAAAATCCCACTACCGGTTTTAATATAGAAGCTACAATGAATGCTATCACGAAAGGCATTATGAAGATGATCCCGTATTTGAATATGACGTAGAACAATGCAAGTATTACCGTAACGAAGGCGAATTTTACCAGGTAATCCTTCTTTTTCTGAATATCCATATGATCCTCCTATAGTTTACGTATATATGCCCACTCGACTCTGTGATCTTTTATTTCATCCACATGGATGTTGAGCCCGAAAACATCTATGGTCAGTTTGGAACCGTCTTTAGGTATCGTATTCAGATGGCTGAAAACAAGACCTCCCAATGTGTCATACTCCGCATCTTCAGGCAATGTGATATCCAGCTTTTCTTCAAGCATCTCTATCTCAGTGCTTCCTGCGACCCTCCACAGATTATTCTCAAGTTTGGTTATTTCCTGCTCTTCAGATATGTCATACTCGTCATATATTTCGCCGACTATGGATTCGAGAAGGTCTTCCATCGTCACTACTCCGCTAAGCGCGCCGAATTCGTCGACTACGACTGCCATTGCGGAGTTGGATGCCTGCATGTCTCGAAAGAGGGCATCGCAGAGAATGGTTTCAGGAACAAAATATGCCGGCCTCATTATATCGTTGACATCCACAACAGCGGTTTTTCTTAATTTTAAAAGATAATCCTTCACATTGAGTATCCCGACTATATTATCTATATCATCGTCATATACAGGTATCCTTGAATAGGAACTGTCTTCGATCGTATGTATTATCTCGTCATTATCGTCTTCCAGGTTTATCATTACAAGATCCACGCGATGCGTCATTATATCCTTTGCATAGGTATTGTTGAATTCGAAGATATTGTCTATCATCTTCTTCTCCATCGCATTTATAGTACCCTTTTCCTCGCCTACATCTATCATGAATTTTATCTCATCTTCCGTGACTTCCTCTTCCTCAGCCTTTGTTTTAAGTTTTAGAAGCCTAAGGACTCCGTTTGTGGAAACGGTAAGAAACCAGATGATGGGTTTCATCACTATGGAAAAGCCGTGCATCAGTTTTGTGTTGTTTTTAGCCGTATTGTATGTCTTCTGCATCGCTATCCGTTTGGGTACAAGCTCTCCGAATACGAGCGTGAAGTACGAGAGTATCATCGTTATTATAATAACGGAAAAAGTATTTATGGTTTCTGCTGATATGCCTGTGACTTTAAGATCATCGATGAGCCAGGTCACAATCCTGTCAGAAAAATTGTCCGCGGCAAAGGCTGAAGCCAGAAAACCTGCGAATGTTATCCCTACCTGTATAGATGAAAGAAAGCCTGAAGGTTCATTTACTATCTTGAGCAGACGTCCTGCGTGTTTGTCTCCCTGTTCCGCCTGTCTTTTCAGTTTATTTGCATTTAGTGAAAGCACGGCAATTTCCGTTGCCGCAAAAAAACCGTTTATACCGATAAGCACTATCTGCAAAAGCAGCTGGCCTACCAATGGATCGCTCAAAGAATCTCCTCCAAACTTTAATAATCATATTATATCGTAATTTCACCTCATATACTGATAAACCTGTGAAAATCCCAAAAAACATACAAAGTGATATATGTAAATGATATAATAAAAGCGGAATGTGCAGCTAATGACCGGAGGTTTATCATGTATATAGCGGGAATTGATATCGGCGGAACAAAATGCGCGGTCATATTGGGAAAATGCGTCGACAACAATATCATAAAGGTAGATATATTGGATAAGATATCATTTCGGACGCAGACATGCAGCGGTCCGAATGGTGTCATAGATAAACTCATACTGGGACTTGAAGATCTGCTTGCAAAGAACTTTCTTATAGGCAGCGACATAGCATGCATAGGGATATCTTGCGGAGGGCCTCTGAACAGCGAAAAAGGACTTATACTGTCGCCCCCGAATCTGATCGGCTGGGACAATATCCCCATCACGGCGGTATTTTCCAAACACTTCGGGGTTCCTGCGGTGCTTCAGAACGATGCAAATGCCGGAGCGCTGGCAGAGTGGTTCTGGGGAGCGGGATTGGGATGCAGGAATATGGTATTCTGCACATTCGGAACGGGTTTCGGTTCGGGCATGATACTGAACGGAAAATTATACAGCGGAACAAATGACATGGCAGGCGAGATAGGGCATGTAAGGCTGAATGAATTCGGGCCTGTAGGTTACGGTAAAATGGGTTCGGTGGAAGGTTTCTGTTCCGGCGGAGGGATAGCCCAGCTTGCAAAAGACATGGCGCTTATGGAGATGCAAAAAGGCAGAGCGGTCTCTTTCTGCAACGGACAGGAGGATCTGGATAATATCGATGCATTAAGGGTAGCGCAGGCTGCGGACAAAGGCGACGAGCTTGCGGCAAAAGTATATGAAATATCAGGAACCATGCTGGGCAAAGCTCTTTCAATAATAATAGACATATTAAATCCCGAGGTGATAGTAATAGGGAGCATATTCAAAAAAAGCCAGGATCTCATCTGGCCTTATACCAGGAAGGTAATAAACGAGGAATGTCTTGCATATTCGAGAAACGTATGCGAAGTCCTTCCTTCCGCTCTGGGTGATGCTATAGGCGATTATGAAGCGCTTGCCATAGCAGCGGACCATATAGCCAACATTTGATAAAGGACGGTAAAAACATGAAAAGAGAGACACTGGAAATATTTGATACCATGCTTAATGACAACCCCCAGCTTGGAAAGTGCAGAGCCGATATAATGAGGGCATTCGAAATAATGGAGGAAGTATATAAGTACGGGAAAATGGTGCTCATATGCGGAAACGGAGGCAGTTCTTCCGACGGACAGCATATAGTCGGGGAGCTTATGAAAGGTTTTAAAAAGAAAAGACCTGTAGCTTTGAACACAAAGCTTGATGAAGCCATACAGATGAAGCTTCAGGATGCGCTTCCCGCAGTATGCCTTTCAAGCCATGAATCGCTTACAAGCGCCATAGCAAATGATGTATCAGCTGACATGATGTATGCCCAGCAGGTATATGCATACAGAAAATTCACAGGAACCGTACTTTGTATAAGCACATCAGGAAATGCGAAGAACGTAAACAATGCGGCAATAGTCGCAAGGGCATATAACATACCTATCATAGGGCTTACAGGTGAAGCGGGAGGTGCGCTCGGATGTTTGGCGGATGTTGTCATTCATGCGCCTGCAAGCGAAACATACAGGGTACAGGAATTCCATCTTCCCATATATCATTGCCTGTGTGCAATGCTGGAAAGTGAATTATTCGAATAATTTGATTATTGTGCCTCGACAGGCATTTTTTGAAAGGATATGGAAATGAAAAAAGAACAGATTATTGAAAGTGTAGTAAAAAACGGACTGATTGTTGTAGTAAGAGCGGAGAGCGCGGACCAGGCATACAGGATAACTGACGCATGCATGGAAGGCGGGGTAAAGCTTGTGGAAATAACATTCACGGTCAAGGGAGCTCATCATATCATCGAGGAACTTGCGAACAGGTATAACGAAAAGGATCTGCTGTTAGGAGCAGGCACCGTTCTTGATGCTGAAACAGCAAGAACAGCCATGCTTTCGGGAGCACAGTATATCATATCCCCGTATTTTGATCTGCCTACGGTGACGATGTGCCACAGATACAGAGTACCGGTGATGCCCGGGTGCATGACGCCAAGGGAAATAGCTACCGCTACCGAAGCGGGAGTGGATCTTATCAAGATATTCCCGGGAGAGATCTTAGGCCCGGAATTTATAAAAGCCGTCAAGTCTCCTATGCCATTTCTAAACCTGGTCGTAAATGGCGGAGTCGATGTCGATAACGCCGCTGGCTGGATAAAAGCGGGAGCATGCGCGGTGGGAGTCGGAGGAAATATAACCAAGTTTTCAAAGACCGGAGATTACAGGAAAGTCACTGCTACCGCCAAAGAAATACTTGCTAAGATCAAAGAAGCAAAAGGTGAATGATATGAAAAGAGTCGTTACCTTCGGAGAAATAATGCTCAGACTGAAAGCTCCCAACGGAGAGCGTCTGATGCAGTCAGATAAGCTTGAAGCTACATTTGGCGGAGGAGAGGCGAACGTTGCCGTATCCTGCGCTAATTTCGGATTGAATGCCTCATATGTCACAGTGCTTCCTGACAACGATATAGCAAAAGCCTGTGTCAGGGAACTCAGAGGATTTGGCGTGGATGTAAATGACGTAGTTTACAGAAACGGGAGGATGGGGATATATTATCTTGAACCGGGAGCAGTACAGCGTGCTTCAAAAGTCATATATGACAGAGAATATTCCGCCATATCCATGACTAAACCGGGTGATATAGACTGGAAAACCGTTTTTAAGGATACATCATGGTTTCACGTGACAGGTATAACTCCTGCCCTTAATGAAAACTGCGCTCTTCTTACGCTTGAGGCAGTCAGATCGGCAAAAGGAATGGGTTTAACGGTATCCATGGACCTCAACTACAGAGGGAATCTTTGGAAGTACGGAAAGAAAGCATCGGAAGTCATGCCAAGCATTATGAAGTTTGTCGACGTATGCATCGCAAACGAAGAGGATGTGCAAAAGGCACTGGATATACATACTGATTCGGATGTTACAAAAGGGCAGCTCGATGATGCAAAGTATAAGGTGCTGTCAGATAAAGTACTGAAGGAATATCCGAACGTTAAGATGATAGCCATAACATTGCGCGAAAGCAGAAATGCCGACATCAACGGTTGGGGAGCATGTTTGAACGACAGAAACGGATTTTATACGAGCCGGAAATATGAGATCACGGATATCGTGGACAGGGTAGGCGGAGGTGACGCCTTTGCAGCCGGTCTGATATACGGGCTCAATACCTATAACGATATAAAAGATGCACTGGAGTATGGTGTCGCTGCCAGCTGTCTTAAGCACACGATCTACGGTGACTTTTCAAGATTCACGGTAAACGAAGTGGAAAAGCTCATGAAAGGAGATGGCTCAGGAAGGGTATTAAGATGAGTTACATCGATAAGTATATCGAAT
>Ga0172381_10002123_pt1 | contig 22397 bp, 49 predicted proteins | sample Leawel6488metaG_FD_119754 | JGI IMG/M metagenome (GOLD analysis project Ga0172381, IMG submission 119754) | Leachate microbial communities from a municipal landfill in Southern Ontario, Canada - Leachate well 64-88 metaG | ecosystem: Engineered > Solid waste > Landfill > Unclassified | place...
TACCCAATGGATATTATTTCGATTATTAGATGAATAATTTAAAGCATCTCCACCATAAGTTATCCAGCCATCCCATTTTGTAAGTTCAATTAAGAACTTGTTTAGTGTAGTTTCGTCATAATCCAGTAAATATGAACCAAAATCTTTTTGTGGCCCCAAAATAGCCACTATTTTATTAACTACATCACCTGTAATTTGGCATTCTAATCTTTTTCTTTTATCTCCAGACGGAAATACTGATATATGCACATTTAGTAAATTACATAAGTGGAATAAACGGTCTATCTTATCTTGGCGCGTAAGATAAAAATATACCTCTTTATTTCTATCCCATCTAACAGATGCGTCTGCTTGTATAGCTACAAGTAACTGAATAAAATCACAGGATTGCTTTCCTTGAACATAACTTCCAGCAGATACAATACTACAACGACTAGGCATATTTTTAGCCTGTCTAATAGAATGGTCTGTTTTACCCACAGATTTAGTTAATAATTTATGGTCAGGAGTATACCAACAATCATGGCGAAGATTGCTCACTCTAACTCCATAGCCATTAAACTGTTGCACAACTTTATGTACTTGATTAAATGATAAATTACCATCAATATCACTCGTCATGATAGTAGAATTATCTTTTAATATTTCTAAAGATACCCAGCCTTCAGGCGTCAATACTTCACTATCCCCCTTTAAGCATTTCCAATAGGGCATATTAGTGAAAATGGAAGCACAAAAAGCTAAACTTTTATTTAAAGTTGGAAAAATCGCGTGCTGAGCAAGCATCGTATCAGCAAAAACATTCCTCGTGAACATCTTATAGTAATATGCCATGTAGAAAACATCATACAAAGCATTATGATAAATCTTTGGAACGTCACTATTGCAAAACTCACTTATAGCTTTTAGAACAGAAACATCTTTACAAAGCTCCTTCGGAATAACAATGCCCTCGGTTTTAGATGTTGCTACACCAAAGGCTAGAAGCTTTGGCCCACCAGTTTCAATGTCAACGGTGACAGGTTGTTGGTGAAAGCAAAGATCATAAAGGACTTTTCGTGCTTCGCAAGCATCGTAAATAACATTTATGTTCATCTCTGCGTCTGGCGAAGGAGAATGAAACTCACGGAGAGCTTTCGTAAGATCCATCTTTAGCACGATGTCGAATTGGGGATTACCTTTGAAGATGAAGCCTGGATGGATAGTGGAGAATACTCGGTAGCCTTCTACAAGTGATGACTTCACGATAGTCCCACGATATTTATTTATACCGCGATAGTCTGTGAGCATCTCAAGGGCTTTTCCGCCAATAGCAACAATAAGCTTCGGTTTGAGAGAGTTTATCGTCTCTATTAGCTGTTCTCTACCAAATGAGATTGCATCAGCAGATAAAGTTTCGTAGGCATTTTTAAAAGGCTTCTCATGAACCGTGTTTATGATAGCACATTGGTCAATAGGAAAGGAAACTTGCCGGCAGCATTGACGAAGATATTTTCCCTCGGCTCCAATGAAAGGCTTTCCAACGTAGCAGTTAAATTTCTCATTAAACCGTATAGACGAGAGCTCGTCGGCACCTGGCGCCTCCCCAACGAGAAGAATACCGTTGTAATCATCTGGTAGCTGGACTATTTTGTTCATTTAGAAGCACCAAAAAGGATGTTTAATAATGTATAAAGCTGTACCTACCCAAAAAGATAAAACTATAGGAATACCAAAAACAGTTAATGCCATTCCTATACCATCTTCACAGCAGATATAAATAAACAATCCCACAAAAAGGAAAGTAATCATTAAAACACCAAGTATTTGCGCTAAACACATATTATTCTCCCTGAAAGACTTTTCTACAAAACCGATAATGTTTATAGTTCTCTTGAGCAAGAAAGTAATGATAAAGGCCAAAAGACACACAGAAATTCATTGTGCGTTTGTCGGCGGAAGATAGTTTAGTCATTTTTTATCCTATAACAACACGGTGTATTTCATCATCTTGTCCATAAGGAATGTATTCTACTTTGCCCACTGATGCGTATATCCAATCTACATCATGGAAAACTTCTACATCTCCATATATATTAAACATTTTTTCAAGTTCTTTTATAAGGTCTTTTATTTTCATGGTTTATCCCTCATGCTTTTTAATCCAATCCATAGAGAAACTTATCCCATTATCAATGTTCTTCTGTTGAAGCTCACAACCGAGAAATCTTCTCTTACTAATATATGCTGCCCTAAGCGTCGAAAGACTCCCGCTGAAGCAATCAAAAACAAGATCATTCTCAGCAGAGAAAATATTAATCAAATCAACAATAAGCTCCTCAGGCATCTGCGCTTGGTGAATACGATTTTCTCTCACAATTGGAAAAGGGAAATAGTTATGTCGTCCTTTTACATTTAGCTCCGGTGTTCCCTTCCAAGCAACAATAGCCTGTTGCGTTGCTGAGCCAAGGCGAATGTTAGGCTGATTTGTTTTTCCTGCTGCTGAAAGCTTCACCCAATGTATAGGAACAGGAAGGATGCTAAAACCAGCTTCTTTCATCCATTTGTAAAGCTCGAAGCTCTGAATCCATCCGCACCAGATAATGCAATAGCGATTATCTCTAAGAATCCTGTGAAGCTCAGAAACAAGCCCTTTTAAAATATCCATAATTTCATCGGGATTATCTTCATAAGGCGCATCATACTCAGCTTCTATAAGCTCAGCATATTCGATAGCAAAAGGAGGATCAATATGGATTAGATCTACGCTTCCATCAGGAACATTCTTAATAAAATCTTGCGCCGCTGCACAGTGAACACCATCGAAGACAGCAGTTAAGTCTTTCTCGGCCTTTTTAACCTTAGCAACCTTTGCTTTCTGCACTTTCTCAAGGAGCTTTTTTTCCTTTTCCTTTTTAAGATTTTCAAAGCAATCGCTAAGCGTCTGGCAGTGTTTAAAAGCTGCTTTATTCTCGTTGATTTGAAGAGCTTTAGAAACAAAGCCTTTATCTTTGTTAATTATTCTCCCTGTGTCTTCGAGTGCCCAACCGGAGTTTTTCATTCCTTTAACTGAGTGCCCATGCTCTGCTACGCCCTGACGATGAATTTCTGCTATGAGCGCAACGATTTCCAAAGGAGTAAAATTTTCCCTGCATGAGTTAGCGGAGAGTTGCGTAGCAAGAGCATGAAGTCCTTCTCGAACAATGAAATGAATGTTCTCATCGAGTTCAGCATAATGGAGATGATCACGGAGAGCGTAGAATCGTCTGCGCCCGTCGAGGATTTCGTATTCGTCACCGCTGCGCTGGACAATAATTGGCTGAAGAAGCGTCTGTGCTTTTATTTCGAGAGCAAGATCAGGGATGCCACGATGCTCCGAGCGTATGTCATGTTTGATAAAGAATTGGGATATTGGGGTTGGCACTTGGGAAGCTCCTTTTAATGGTTATTTAGTTGTCGGGCTTCCACCGACTGCGATTGCATCTCGACCATGCTTTCTCTGGACTCCATCCTATCGGCTGAACATCCCGCCCATGTTAGCCGAGGATAATGGGCGACTTACTTGACCTCGGCCAGTTTGTTTTGCTGGTGGCAGGATTCGATACCTGCATGATTTTTTCTGGCTCATCTGTAGCATCGAATGCTGCCAGTCCAGGATGGTTTACTCCATGATTGCGCGTCTACTTATTCGATATATGGGATCATAACCATCCATCGCTTCCGCCACACCAGCAATTTGTTTTAACCCATCTTAACGATTTTCTTGATCTCATTCTTAACGGGATTTTCGTCTCTTCCAGCAGCTTTATCCTTAGCAAGATCTTCCGGCGTTTTGTTCTTAGCGATGATCTTCAGAATTGCTTCAACACCTTCAAGCAACGAGGGATCAAGGCTGCTTCCAGATGTCATTCCAAGAAGCTCAGCGTACTGTTTGATCTTCCAGCCCATGCTCTCAATGAGGACCATGTTGTCAAACATCTTACGTCCGGTGAACTCGCCGTCTGTGATTTCCCATGTAATAGCGATCATGGGGTTCCCGTTGCTGGAGGTTTTAAGCTCCTGGGAAATGATTTTTGCCGCATAGTCATCTGTCGGCAGTGGTGCGAAGTTGTCTTTTACATCTTCCAGGTTGAAGTCGAGATTAACAAGGGCCATTTTTTATTCTCCTTAGTTTTTATTTTCCCGGAGACGCCGGGCCGGTTTAAAAACTATTAGTCATGATTAATAACTTTTCCAGTGATTTCAAAGCGTTTATTATTTGGATCATAATCATCTACACCATGAGTAAAAATGTCTTTAAAATCATCTGTATTTACAGCAGCTATTTGATCTATAAAATCATCTAATTCTTCTTGCAATTCATCTTCTGTAAGAATCCTATTATAGTCGGCTGTGTAAATGCATTTGGCAGAAATTTCAAAAGTAGCTTTAAAAATGAAATCTTTCATATAACCTCCTTTTATTCATCCACCTTTGGTGTCCAGTTAGGCTCGGGAAGCACTCTCCCGAGAGCTGCATCAAGAAAAGGTTTCATCTTTGCATACGTTGGATATTCAATATCAGGGATAAGCGTTCTGCTGCCAGTCATTGCGTCATGCGTTGGGAGCGATTTTAAAATTCTTATCGGCGATCTTTTTCCATTAGCAATTTTAATCACGGTATTCATGTAAAGATAATCAGTAATGAGCGAAGGAATCCTATGTCTTGCCTTTGTTGGCATTAACAAATACCTTCTCACCTCTTTCGTGAGTTCATCTGTATGGGGTTCCTCATGGCCGATCATAATTACGTTGCATTTTCTGTCTGCGTGATTGACGCAATCGGTAAGTTTTTCGATGTAACCAACGAAAGATCCCCAATCTTGGATTTGCAGTTGCTCCCTGCCAACAGTCTTTCGAATGTGCGAAAGGATAAGCTCAGCGATGCGAGAAAGATTGTCAATGACTAGCGTGTCATCGGCAGTCAATGTTCTTGCCCATGCTTCGATCATGCGAAGGGTTTTTTCCCAAGCAGAAGCTTTCGCATATTTCTGGCCAACAAGAGAGATAAAATCTTCGTCTGTTGTTTCAGCGTCTACGATGTCAACAATATTTACGTCAAAAGATAACCCGTAGCGAGCACGTAAGCCTCGAACAGACGTTAGCGTGTGTGGATCAAGTGAAACGAAATGTGGATTAGGAAATTGTGAAGCAAGGACTGTTTTACCACTGAAGGGAGGCCCCCAAAAAAGCAAGGAGCAAGCAGACTCGGTCTGCGTAGACATTTTGGCCATTTTTTCTTCTCCTCAAAAAACATTAACTACCAACGATCATCTTCTTCATCATAACCATGATGCTTATCCAGAACAGAATCGAAATAATCACTCATCACATGATTAATTTGATCTTTTATTGTTGGTTCATTGCCCTCAGGTAATGGGCCTTTATTCTTTTTTGCATATAAATTCAGATAATCATCCATTGGAATAACTACTGACATTTTCTTCTCCTCTACCAAGCCATATCTCGTTGTTCTTCATCAATAGCAAACATCTCCGCTATCATGGCTTCCCTTGAAACTGCTGTTGACTGACAAAGCGGAAGATATTCACAATGATAGCCATAACTAGTGCAGCCATCATTATTTTTTACCAAAGTTTTATTATCTACGCACTGCTGATAAAAAGTTAAAAAAGCCTTAATTTCTCTTAGCCACTCGTCGATTTCGCTTCTTGTGTAAGTTATTAAAGACAACTTGAGATCAGCCATGTTCGGATCGAGATTATAAAGAAACACATTATTAACATCGGTGAAGAGTTCTCTCGCAGCAATAAAATACTCGATAAATTGATCGTTCGGTTTAGTCAGAAGAAAGTAAGGATTGCTCGTTTTAATCTCTCCAACGTACATACCGGAGGAATTTCTTGTGATAAGATCGAATCTCCCTTTTAGCGTAATGTCATTTCCGATGTCTACCTCGAAAGGCTTTTCCGCGCAAACAAATTCATCTTTAAACTTCATTCGAAAGACATTCAAAAGCACCCTGGCCATTCGGATTGTCTTAGCGCCTTCACCTTTAAAGGGAGTTTCCTCCAAGAAAAGCAAAGCGCTTTCGTAACCTTCTGTCAGAAAAAGCTCCACCGCCTTATGGACAAGCGTCCCGAAGGAAAGATCAATGCTTTTTCCTCCATTTCCCTTTCGCACTAGCCCAAGATGATAACGATAGTAACTTTTCGTTATGCACGTTTTTGCGAGCTTTATCTGAGAAGACCGATAGATCATTAGGCCATTCCACCGAGCAGGATCTTATTAAGAGCTTCTGTTTTCTTTCGTTCGCTTTCAACGCTTTTACAGCTTTTTGTAGTCCGAATGCTTTTTCTCGTTCCTACTTCAATTTTTTCGAGGTCATCACGAGACGCATTCTGGATAATCTCGTTGATCTCGTCGTCGGTAAGCTCGTGAAGTTTTTTGCCTTCCGGCAATAAGTCCTCGAATTTCACTCTCTTTTTCTCCTTTCAAGAAAGTTGCAGTCAGCACTATATAAGCTACTGACTGCAAAGATTAATCTAGAATTGCTTTACTGCAAAAGCGCAATAATCGTATCGAAGTCATTCTTAATAAACGCTGTCTGGATTTTGTTCTTCAGCTCAGAATCCGAAGTGATCTCCAGAGCTTTTTCCATCAGCAACTGTGTAGCAATGGTTTTCTTGGAGGTTCTTGCTCCGCCCGGACGCCAGCCAGCAACAATGGCCTCGACTTCTTCAACGGTCTTACCAGAGCGGAAACCGTTTCTCGCAACATTATCCTGCTTAACCTTAAGACCCGCAAGAAAGATGTCCATAGCACCTTGTTCGCCAAATGTCTCACAGGCTTCCGCCCAGTCAGTCGGCACTTCCGCGTTATAGACCTGGGGTTCAGACAGTTTTCCATCGGCATCTTGCATTTTGACTTCTCGATCTTCGTTTCTCATTCCTCGTTTCCTTTCGTTTGTTGTTATTAATAGCAAGCGGAATGCTTGCCTTGGTGATTGGGGGTTTTGGTTACATTATATAAAAGGTGATGTTTAACATTTGTTATACCCGTAAAACGGTTTTATATGCCTTTTGTTGCCGTGTACAGCCATAAATGATGATGTAATATGGCAGGAAAAAAAGAGTCCGTCAAGGACAATGTGACGCAGCGAGGGGATAAAATTTTATTTATCCTCATAGTTGGCACATTCTTTAATTATCCAACAGGGATCAAAATTATATGGATAATTAAACCAACCATATTTTATTCCGTTTAGATTACCTTCCATATAGGGGTCTGGTTTATTACAACTAATATGAGCATCTCCAGGAATTGATCTTTTATGTTTACATTTATAGCAATTAGTTTTCATTTTAGTCTCCTTTTAAAAGTTAAGTACAACCTTCCCATCATTTCTTTTCGCATTTTCAATATCGGTGACAATTTTCTTGCCTAGCAAAGCTATAGCATTTACCTTTTTTGCAAGAACATCATCTAGCGTCCGAAAGCCATGCTCATAAAGCTTCATAGCCTTCTTTCTCCCAATGCCTTTTTGCTGGCAAAGTTCAATAAGATTATAGCTGATGCCTTTCGTTAGCATAAGAGAAATCGCTTTCATATAGTCAGCATTTACTCCGGCTATCGTCATTGCACTCGCCCAGCGATCAACATCACGAACGAGCATAGGCGTCAGCGTTGTAAAAGTCCCGTAAGCTTCTTTTCCACTCATCCAGATAGCCAGACATGTTGCATCAATAGTCTGCTTAGCAAATGGACAGCTAACTGCAACTTCCTCAATGTCCTCTGGAATCCAGCAGGGATATGCGTTAGACGGAATCATGGCAAACGCCTTAGCGATAGCCACTGTGTCTGTTGGCTTTCCAGCGAGGTTGTTGTAAAGTGCAACAAGATCAAGAGGGTCGATATACATTAGCGCAGCGGCTTTGCCTATTTTCGTCGTCATAAGATATTCTCCGGGGCATAGGACTCCAGCTTCCTGTAACTTTTCTATATGTCCGTCAACATCAAGGTCTTCTGCGAATGCTCTAGCGCAAAAAGCTTTGATATCTTCTCGTTGCATTCCCTCCCTCTGAACAAAAGACACAATGTGAAAATACAAATGATCCCGAAGAACACTATAAACAGGAGGAGTCTGAAGACAAGTTTCGTAGAAGTCTTTTCCGAGAAATTTCTCAAAAACATAATAAGAATATCCCCTTTCGGACAGTCCGTAGCGTCCTGCACGACCAGCTTCTTGTTTAATGTCAATGGGGTCTACTGTTGTTGGCCCACGGGTAGCTCCGCTGATAACAACTATGTCTGCGGGGAGATTTACCCCGTAAGCAAGCGTGCTAGTTGCCACGATGCGTGAGATTTTCTTCTGCGAAAAAGCCTCTTCGATAGCTTGGCGCTTCTCCATAGACACTTTTGAATAATGAAATGGGCAACCGAGGTCTTTCGCAAGATTAATTCCTCTCCCGACAGTATGTACGAAGATTATCATTTGCTTGTCTGGATGCTCCACTGAGAGCTTTGCGACAACAGCCTTAGTCTTGTTTATAACGTCCCACGGGCGGTCGCCAGCTATGACTAAGTGATGTTCTTGCTCTACTGGACGCCACGTTGTCTCGACTACAACCGTTTCCTTCCCATTTAACTTTGTAAGCCACTTAGCAAAGTCAGTCGCATTAGGGATAGTGGCGGACAGGAGAATAATTCTTGCCTCCCTGTTTATAGCGGTGAAGCGCATTAAGCCAATTTCAAGACTATCTCCTCTATTTGGTGATGACATTAAGTGCGCTTCATCAACTGCTACGCAGCCAACGCTTTTTAGCCAAGCGGGATTTCCACGGGTCTTTGAGTCGAGAGCTTCCGTAGTTAATAAGATTAAAGGAGTATTGAAAGTATGAGGTTGCACATGATCGCCAGTAACAATGGTTAATGGATATAAAGATTCCCAAGACCTTCTTTTTTCTTCTGTTAAAGCTTTCAAAGGAGATAAATAAATACCTTTTAAATCTTTTTCAATAGCTTGAAAAAGAAACTGTTCTGCAACAATTGTCTTGCCGCTACTTGTCGGAGCTAATATTACCATATTACAATCTTTATCAATATGTTTAATACTCTCTCTTTGGAGAGGATTATACTGAAGTTGCTCATGCATTATAGTTATCCTAATTCTTTATAAGATTCATTATTTAGAATTCTATTTATTGCTTTATAGTCAACTTTAAACATAGCAGCAATAGCCGCCATAGTCATGCCAGTGCTACGTAACTGTTTAATAGTTAATATATCTGTAGCATTAAATACACGACGTTTCTTAGCTAAATTAATGCAATGTGCTTTGTTATTTTCTATATGTTCTTCAGATGCTTCATCTCGCCAAAAGATATTTATATTTTCTTTATGAGTAATATACCTTAAATTTTGCTTTTTATTATTTGTTTTATCTCCATCTATGTGATGAACTACTAATCCTTCTGGCGGAGGCCCAATAAAAGTTTCAGCTACTAAACAATGCACACTACAATCACGTTTTTTATTACTGTAAAGACGCACCATAAGATAACCATCTTGGTTTTTATATGGTGTTATTAATCTTAATTTACCACTATGATTACTGTAAATTTCACCTTCTTCATTAATAGAATAATTAGGAAAATCTTTTATTTTTACTAAATTCATCATAAAACCTCCAAAATAAAATTTTAGCCGGACCTTCCGGTATGCGATTATCTCTTTCCCACTTACGTACCGTTTCAAATGAAACTTTCATTTTAAGTGCCACTTCCATACGATCTAATCCCATCTCTTTAATTGCTTCTTTGACAGTTATCATGTGTATCCTCCTTTAATATTAGTATGTCATACTTTTGTTAAAATTACAAGTAAAATATTTGTTAATTTTAACCTAGTACGTTATGTTCTCATGCACTTTTGACCTCCTTAAAGCCTCTCATGTATCTTGTCATAGCAATCCTTTGACATTCTGCGCAAGCCTGAGTTTTTATATATCTTATGCTTTGGCCGGTTCCGTTGTAGTCATGAAGGTTTCTGCAAAGCGGTCCGAGATAATGTTTTTCTGGTTTGAATTTTATCATCAAAACTTCTCCTTTAAAATAGTTTTTACGCGCTTCCGAAGATTCCTCATTGCTCTCCTCTCGTTAATTTTCTCCAGAAGCTCTTTGCACTTTGCGTAGGTTTCCACCGAGCGCATATTACCACTTTCGACTTTAGCAATAACTGTTTCACAAAGCTCTTTAGCGAGTTGCTCAGTTGATTTTTTCATTCTTCTCCTCCTCCAAACAATAAGTACCATCACATTGATCACACATAAGATGATCTACTGTGTAAGGAAAGTCTCCTAATATAAGAATGAGTTTTCCTTTTCCGCAATGAGGACATTTATCTCCCGGCTTCATTAGCTTTCCTTTCTTCATCAAGCTTATCGACAGCATAGCAGATCTGACCGAGAGCAAGAATAAGCTTATTAAGCACGTACTGCGAAAGCTCTTTATTTTCAATGAGGCTTTCCAAAGTTGTCTTTATACCCCGGATTCTAAATGAGGCCCAGGCTTTGCTATCGGCGGGTTTTTTCTTTTTCATAAAAAAGTCTCCTCCTTTAACTGTTTTTTTTTAGCTCTATTTAAAAGTATGTTTATAAGTTTCAAATTATCTATCCACATATAAAACATATAGCCACGAGGCCATTTATTGTACCACCAGCATATAGTATCTATTGGTGGCATATGATTATACCAAGGAGATTTTCCACAAGTACATTTATGTTTACGCCAGTGGCAACAATTTAAACATTTTTTATCCATTCTTGTCTCCTAAGAAAAACGATTAAGTTCTTTTTCAAGCCTATCTGATAGCGCAGAAACATCATCCTTAAGAAGATCATTATCTGCCTTTAGTCGCTCAATTTCACAGGTTAAGTTAAATGTTTCTTCCTGCAAAGCAGCATTATCTCGCTGCAAGGACTCGACTAAGCGATCAAGATCTTCGACGTCTTTCTCGAGCGTGGCTATGTCGTCTACTTGTGGGATATCATTCATGCTGCATCTCCTCTTTCAAGTTCTGTGATTATATTTTCAAGTCTTTCTATTACATCATTCTGATCTTCAATGGTTTTGTTAAGATTTTCTATTTCTTCCTGGAGATCTTTTATCTCTCCTTTAGCATCATAAAGCTCGTCATTAGCATAGTCGAGATCCCTCTCAGCAACATAAGCACGATATTCGAGATCTTCGATGCTTTCAACAAGTTCCAAAACGGTGGAAATTGCTTCCTGCGCATCATTCCACCAAAAACGGTCTTCCATAGGAATTGTGCTGAAATCAATGTTTTCAAGAATGTCTATTGCTGTTTGTTTGTTCATTTTAGTCCTCCAAAAGTCTATTAAGGTTAACTTTATTTTTTTCTTTCTTGAACACCCAAAAATAACTATGTGTTTTCCATGCGTGCTGCTGGTTATCTTTCCACTTGCCGATCATTTTTCCCTCATTAACAAGAATGAAAAGATCCTTCGGATAAAAACCGATCTCAACTGCCATATTATGAATATATATGTGAGAGAAATATTGCTTTGAAGATGAAACTTTGTCTTGACATTTTACCACGAGAATGCCATTGGTTTGAAGCAAAGAATAAAAATGCCCAAGGCTCTTCCAGTAAAACTTAAAAAGCTCTCCTTCCGTTGGAAAAACACTGAAGCGCTTCAAGATAATATTTCCGCTTACTTCTTTTAGCGATGGCCCTTTCGTAGCAAGAAAAGGTGGGTCAAACATAATGCTTTCGCAAGAAGCTGCTGGAAGTGGCACTTCGAAAGCTTCACTTTGCTTAACCCATGAATGCTGTGGAGCAACATCATAACAGTGAAGTGGCTGCACGATGTTCTTGTAGAAATTTCCTTTGCTATAGCATGGATCAAGAGTAAATTCGCGGATCTTATATAGCGTCATTATGTTTTTTATTATTTCATCTTGTGATGAGCTTGTTGTTTTTATCAATTTCTTATCTCCATGCTTGTGTTAGACCACACCAACCGTGATCAACTTGTAAATCTGCTTTTACCCATAAGGCACATTCGTCAGCAATGCAATTACAAGGAGCTACTGAATCATCGGTAATACGATTAGTTGTTAAATAATTTTTTGGATGGACAATTAATCTCACCATAGGACACCACTTTTTCTTCGCTTCTTCATTTGTCATTTTATTTATTCTCCAATAAATGCTCAAGGAAAGTTGTATAATTAGGCGTAGCTACTTTTATTACCTGCCCATCATCTTTTTTTACTGTAAAAAAAGGTTTTTCTCCAGTAAGTTCATAAAAATTACCTTGCATTTTACTAAATAGTATTCCCCTGTAACTGTCAACCGCTATAACGGGTGTTCCACAGTCAGCACAATTTTCTTCGAATGTTACTTGTTGTGGTTCTTTCTTATTTTTACAATTTGGACAATACCAATGCGTCATTTTAGCACCCCCTAACCTGTTTCTTAACGTGGTAGAAAATTGTCTGAAGTCTCCTTGTTGAAAATCCCGTTGCTGCTTTTGCGCTATCATAGCCATCATTAACTACCATGAGCGCAACCATAAGATGCCTTGGATTAACATCACTAAAAAAGTCGAAAATCTCGTACTTATCGTAGCTCGGCACATCAAAGGTTGTTGTATGCTCGTAGCTTCCACAGCGCTTATAGCGTCTTGCCATTCGCATCAGCTCAAGAATGCAGTTTTTCATCGAGCGAATAATGTAAGCATTTTCTCGCTCCTGGAGATTCTTTGCTAGAATGTATTCTATTGCATCTTGCATCAAGTCTTCGCGGTTTCGGAGGCCCATTGTAGCCGTTGCTACTTTAGCACATCTTATGAGGTTCATCCCTATGCCTCCTTATAAATTTTTAACCAATGTTTATAACGAGGATCGCTGGACTTTATTTCATTCTTGAGTACATCAGAACTAAATTCCTCATGAGCACAATAAGCACAGAAACACATTGGGCCAACGAGAATCATTTTGCGCTTTACTGAATTACAGCGTAAGCACTTTGCATTCTCATATACATGTATTTTTGGCATTTTTTCTTTCTCCTCTTTGATGATTGTTAGTAGGCTTGCGATTTTAATTTTCAGGCCATATAGGTATTACCCATAGAATAATCGGGCCAAAAACAGGCTAAAAAGGGCTTTAAAATCGATTTTTTCATGGGCCGAATACTTCAACCTTAAAAATTGGATTTTAAATTTCTAGCCAGAATTACCCGGCTAGAAATTATTTTCACCTTACTAAAGCTCCCCATCCAAAAGATCATTAACAGCCTTTTTAGCAACGTCCCAAAGCGCATCACTGTCTTGGACAATGTTCATGATCTTTGCCTGAGCATCATAGTCCAAACGCATCCCATTAAACTCATCGTTAAGAAGTCTGTCTGTTTCATAGTGCGTCCAGAGAGAAAAAGCACATTCTTCGTTTGGGTTCATTTTCTGTAGATAAGCTATAACGGTTTTTACTTGCATTCTTCGGCCTCCTCTTGAATGTCTGCGATGTCTACCCAAGAATGTTTACTTTGGAGTGTTTTTATCGGTTTTTGTTCCTTTGGCATTTTAAAAGTCTCTATATAATCCCACCATTCGCTGCCATCATATTCTCCGCGAGTCATCATTGCACCATCGGAGAAAGCGATCATTAAATCGCTAGGAATTTCTTGTCCTCCAAAGCCATCGTCATAATTAAAATTAGCAAGCTCAACGAATTGACCCCATGTGCAGGAATGGCCGCTTCCGCGGGAGCCGATAAAGACGATATTTTCTACTGTCTGGCCTTTTGCTTCGATTTTATCTATTGTTTCTTCTAAAAACTCCATTACTACCATTATTTACAATAAGTTATTCCATCACCACAAATGTAGCATTTCGTTTCACGCAAAGCGGGTGCAGTTTTTAGCTCCACGCAGTTGTTTGCTTCGAGAAAAGCGTTCCACTCGTTGCGATGGTTATTAACAGATTTTAAAACAACGATGAAAACTACATAAAGCATTATACAACTTAGAGAAAAAATATAGATATTTCTCATTTTAGCCTCCTAAAAAGTTATTCCAAATATGTAACTAAAATTTAAGGTAATTTTTATCTACTATGAACCAAGAAAACTCCAGTCTGAAATTAGGATGTGTTCCGTAAGCATCCCAAGAGCATAATGGAAATCTTCGCCTACATTGCGCTTGCGTCCCCAGAGCGCACCGCTACTCTTGCTAACAATTGCACTCTTAAGCTGAAATGCTCCGCTTCCACCGATGCCATCTCGCGCTGCGACTTCGTTGACCGTTGCTTCGAGCTTCGCGATAGCCTGTCCTCGGCGCTGGCGCTCTTCAGCTGCCACAGGGAGCGGTGCGTCTATCCATCCGTCGAACTTTTTAACAACGGTTTCGACGAGACTAGGAGACGACAACTCGTAGTCAACATAGGCGAAAGCAAGGCTAATGTAGTATGGCGTGTCGAGAAGATATTCCGCCAATGTTTTTTCATTTTTCTCCGGCGTCTCAATGACAAAATGATTATACATAGAATGAACCTTTGTGCAAGTGTCTTTGATCTTGTCGCTTGCTTCGATGTTGTAGATAAGTGCGTTATACATGAAGCGCTCGGGTATTTCGATGCAGAGAATCGGAAAAGCTCCTTTTGCTCGCATAAAAGCGTGGTAGCGATGCTGGCCATCCACGATGAGAGGAACACCGTCTTTGAAGACTATTAGGAGCGGTACGAAAAAGCCAACATTGATGCTTTGCGCAAGCTTATTGCGCAGGTTAGTGGATTCCACGCGCTGAAAAGGGCTGTTCTTTAGCTCCATGTAGTCGATTTCCCACAAAGCCAAAGGAATACCGTGGACGGGGTCAACAAAATCTGTGATTTTTCTAGTCATTTGTTTTCTCCTTAGATTAAGATTGTTTTTGTTTTGGTTTCTTTTTTAACTATGGACATTAAACGATTGCCAGCATTTTTCATTGTTCTTATGAGAGAATTGAAACTCATAGAAGTTAACATATCACCTTCTACTAAGATTTGGTTATTTACATAAATACTATTGGATGAAAATCTAAAATAATTAGGCAATGAGTTAAAATATTCACCTGCAACAGTGTAACCGAATTCTTCACCTATATAACTTTTTGTCCCACAATATTTAATTGAAATTATATGATAAAGACCACCTTTTGTTTTCTTGTATGTTATTTCTGTTCTTTTCATCTGATGTCTCCTTATAATTGATCATTATGTTTAGCTGCTAAGTCACGGAGTTCTTCTGCTTGCAAAAAGAAATTCACATCATCATAGGCAATAGTTTCACCACGAGCACTTCTGTATTTATTTAGTGCTATCATTCCTTGAATTTCAGCTTCGATAGCTAAAACTAATGCTAAACGCTTTACATCATAGCTGTCCATCTTTTCCTCCTTATATTAAACTTTAGTTTTCTCTTAGATTTCCCAATCACGAGCATCAGCCACACATGATCCACTAACAATTCTTTTTCCAGCCCAGCGACTAATACGATTAGCTTTTACCCATATTTGGTGTAGTAGCCAATAACGAAGGCTCTTTCTAAACTTTTCTTGGTGTGTTAGTTTATTCTGCATCTTTTTCTCCTTTTTATAATGTCCTCACAATAACCGCATCCGCTACGCGATCTCCAGGGAAGACGATAAAAGTCTCGTCTCCTACGTTATTTATAACAACTTTTATTTCTCCGAAGCTTTCGCTCGTCAGAGTAAACGGTGTAGCACTCACGCCTCTTTGGTGCATAAGCGCAGGAACAGGAAAGACACAAAGCGCATAGCCCTTCGGGAGAGCCGCTTCTAACCCCGTTCGGATGATCTTTATCTCCGCTGGTTGGCCACCGAAGAGCGCTACGGGCTTAGGTTCAGCAGAAAACAAGGAGAAATATGCCCCCGTTGGAGCTTCACCGCGAAAATGTGGGAGAGCTTCTACATATTTGTGCATTATAGTGTCTCCACGTTAAGATTTTTTACGTGATCGTACTCGCCTTCGAGGATACCTTTGATGATGTTTTTCTGTTCACAAGTGAAAATATCCCACATACATGATTGCTGATGCAGCGAAAGAATTTCATTGTAAGTTGAATATCCATCGGGGCAAAAATTATGTCTTGTGCCGTAGGAACATTTCTCGCAGGCGCCCACAGCGAAGTAATTAAATTTATAATGAAAGCAAAATGGGCAAATAAGAATGTCCCACGCTGGCTTAATGCCCCGCAGGTCAAAATTCTCTATGAAAGCCTCACAAGTAGCATTTCTCCAGTTTTTGATGCTTTTTTCATCCTCAGGAGTAAAATAAACAACATCGCCTTTCGAAAGAATACTGCTTTTGTAATGCATCATATCGATTATTCTTTTCTTTGCTGTATTCATACTTCCTCCTTACAAGATGGGCAGTAAATTGTTTCCCCATCGGTTAAAAGCTCTGCTTCACACGCTAAGCATGTTGCCCCGACAGGAGTCCACAATGGACAATCTTTAATATCGTTTTGACAATAGTCCCCTTCGAGACTGCACTTGTATCCCGGTTCATCCCCAGGAAGATAATCCCCCCACATGAACTCAGGCATTCCGGGATCTCTTGGCTGGCGATGGCCTTTAGACCAATGGCGAAACTTACATGAAGACAGCATTTTTTGCCTCCTCTTCCGCCATGAAAACCTCATAGTTTTTTGCACTTTCTAGAAGTGCCGCAAGAAAACTGCTAAGCATTGCTGTCTGCATAATTTTGAGGAGAGCTTTTGCGCTAGCAATAACAAGCTCCTGGAGTTCGGGGGGATAATGTGAGATATCGAAAGCACCGACAGGAAGATTGATCTCTTGCGAAAGCAACGAGAGTGCTTTTGCTACTACCGTTGCTTTCGCAAAGTCTGGGATGCCCATCTTATCGAGGGAATTGTTGATTTTTTCTTGCATTGCTTTTTTCATTCTGAAATCCTCCTAAAAAGGTTTTTGTTTTTTTCAACTTTGACACCGAGGCTTTTCGCAGCATTGTAAATACTGCTCCAAGAAAAGCATATTGGGAACCACTCTCCGGGTGCAAGCCTCATGAGAAACCGCTGGACTTTTCCTCCCTTGCGGGGCTTTCTGATAGCATCGCTTATGGCTTGCCGAGAAAGGCCAAGGTCTCTTGCGAGAGCGCTTTGCGTTAAGCCCTCTTCACGCATAAGATAAATGTAGAGATGGCGTTTAAGCATCTTTTTTTTTCCTTACTCTAAAAGTTGCACAGCGTTGAAACAGACTGTGCCGGGAGGAACTTCTTGCTTTGGTGTTTCCGGCCCCCAAGACTTCACATAAAACCAGTCTATAATTAAATCCCGATAGCTATCCACAATTGTCTTGAAGCGCCGAACAGGCCCGATGCCATAACATTTAATAATAACTGGGTTCATTTCTTTTATATTGAATTTAAAGCAAAATGACTTAGCATATCTTTCACTAGTAAATACAAATATTCCTGCACTCATGGGATTTGCCTCGACGATAGCCATCGGCGGGTATTCTAGCTCCGCCGCATCTGCTGCCCAGATGCTAACGCGCTTTCCATTAGCTTTTCTCGCGACTTTGTAGTAAATTTTTTTCATTGCTAACTCCTTTTTCTAAAGTTTTTAAAAGCCTCATCAGTACAGGTACATCCTGTAGACGCCCCGAAGGGCGTTTCGGCTAGAGAAGCTTCGCCAGGAGCTTTCCGCAGATCTCATCAAGTTTATATTCGAAAGCACTTGTGGCGTCGCCGCTTCTCGAAGATATATGACAAAGCTCGTGCGCGAGCGTCGAAAGACGCAAGGTGCGACTGCCTGGCTTCGCAAGCCTCTCGTTAAGCCATGCAATACAGACTCCGTCTTCCCAAGTGGCTTTACCGAGGAGATTCTCTCCATTGTCAGCAAAGAATGCCACTGTTGCTGGGATGTCCATGATATCGAGCGCTGCGTGGCACTCGTCGAGAATGTTGGCAGGAACAACTACTTCTTCAAAAGTATCCGAGGTTTTGACGATGCTTTCCGCAGTTGGAATGTCGAAAGAAGATATCTCGTTTCGGCAGGAAATAACTTTGTAACCCTTTGCAAAAGCAATTTCATTCACTTGGCTATGCTGACTCACAATAACCGCCATCGGCCCGAAGCAACTTTTCCATGCTTCCTGCATAGAGGCCTTACCTGCTTCTTTTGGCTGCCATGAGAACACATGATACATGCTGTCATGCTCAAGGGAGTTTTTATTCCGCAGAAGCTTCTCATAAGCTTCCACAGGAATAGCACCAGCAGAAAAAATGGTAGCAATCTGGTTTTTAACGTCGTAGGACGAAACAACTGCTCTATCGCGATTCAACTGCAAAGGAATGTTCCAGTCGTAGATACTGTCTTGCCCGAGCTCAGTAATGAAAACGCCTTTCGAGAAAATTTTTGCCGGACTAGCAAAATCCTTCGCAATATAAGGCGTTTCGCTGTCTGTAAAGCGTCCTCCGATAACCCCGGCTATTCCAGGGAGCTTAATAGTCGTTATGCAACCGCCACCTGTACAATATTTTCTATTAGTGTTTGCGTAAAGCACACGGTCTCGGATTCCTTCAGTATCCTGGAAAAAGAATGTTAATCTCCCTTCGGAAGTCCGCACTTCCACCGATCCTCCGAGACGCGTCGCTACGAGCGTTGCCATTTTCGCGCCTTCTCCGAATTGACCGATAGCTTCGCTGTTGTGGCGGCTTTCGCTAGCGCCAACAACCATGAGCTGAGCAAAGGTAGGCTCCGCGACAGTTCGAATTATTAATGTTCCGCTATCGGGAGTTTCAATCGAGTGCTCACCTGCGTCTTTCGCGTTGCAGATAAACTCTCTGGCGACCTCCCAGGTTCCCCAATTTTCTAAATAGCTTTCTGCGAGATTCATTGAAATTTTCATGGCTAACATTCTCCTTTCTAAGTTGTGATAATCATGAAGCGCCCTTTGCGCATGGTCGTAGACAATCCGAGTTTCCTGTCTGCTTGCCAGATAGAAATGTAAGAAATTTCATTCAGTGGAATCCAAACATCTTTTTCTTGCTTAAGAAGAAACTTTTGCACTTTATAACCTTTGTGCTTGTAGTAACTTTTGTTATGTTTTATCTGCCAGACATATTGACGGCTTATGCCAAGACCAACAGCAATATCGCTTTGCTTCATGCCTAGCGCGAGGAGAGCTTTTACTTTGGATGATGTCGCTGGAGAAAGTTTTCTTTTCATTATTCCTCCTGTGAAAACATTTTCTTCCAGAGACTATCGCCGATGAAAGCAACGCGCTTCTCCAGAACTTCCTCATTCTCGAATATCCTCGTTGCGGCTTCTACCGAGATAACAACAAAACCGCCAAGGCGATAATCCCTGTCGTTGTCAGCAACCTGAATGAGAATAACACCTTGCTCCATGTAGCCTTTGCACTTGTCGCAAGGCTCATAGTCAAGAACAGCGCTCCGTGGAGCTTCGGCGTCCTTCGGAAGTCTCCCCAAAAGCGCAATGCCTTTTTCATCCCCACAAAGAAAGCATTTCATCATGCAGGGATTTACTCCGTGGTTTTCAGATATTCTTATTGATTTACTCATGCTAACCTCCTTTTTTAACTGTTTATGATGCTTTCAACTGTTGCCTCAACAGCATCCTGCGGAATATTCTGTAAGCAATGATGATCTTCAACGTAGATACTCCAAAACTCATCGAGAACATCTTCATAGGTTTTCCAGACAGTAGCTTTTTCCAGGGAGATATACTTCCCTGGAAATGCTTTGTGGAGCTTTTTTACTAACGATTTTGTTTTCATGCTTTTTTTCTCCTTTTTAAGCAAATGGGCAAGTTATAGCTCGGCCTTGTGCTGCTGAGCCGTCTCCAGTTTTTATCATCTCGTGGAGATACTTCACATAGACTGTTTTTCCACCTTTAGCAATGCAGAACTTCGGGTCTTGCAGACGTACTATTGCATCTTTTCTATTTTCTTTCCATTCTTTTGCAACATCCGCGAGGAAAGTTTCATATTCCTCGTCTGTTGGCACAGGCTTAACGCTAACGCCAAGTTCCTCACTGACGAGCATGACGCAAGTCACAGGAGCGGACATCCACTCAATTTGATATTTGAACTCAGTTCCGTGAAATTTTTTAACTGTTTTTGCTGTTATCATCTTAGGTCTCCTTTTCTAAAGTTTTGATGGCCAAATGTAAGCAATTTTTGGAACTTCACTCCAGCCGAAAGCTGAATAATATTCATAATTTTTCGCTAGAAGTGCTGCTCTATGCGCACTATGGAAAGCTTCCATTCCGACAAAATAAGGAACTCCGTAATGCTCACGAAAGACATCACGCATAGCAGAGATTTTTGCTAAGCAAGTATCTTTGTAGCCTCGGCGAAGCCATTCTTTGCAGATAATTTCTCCATATACGCAGAGCGATAACTCGCAGCCGCGCCACATATTGACTGCGGGATGATTTTCCCAGCGACTGCCATAGGCAATAGTCGTTAGGATTTGCAATGTTTCTACTCGTTGCTTTCCCAGGCGTTGTCTGTCAAGGCATATAGCGGTTGCTATGTAGTCAGGATATGGAAGAAAAGTTTGCATCTAACGATCTCCTTTTTCTAAAGATTAATATCAACGGACTTCGTCAACTTCGCAAAGCGAATGCGTACCGCTGTAAAGCCATCAGCAAGAAGATGTTTCTTGTCACCGATTCCGCAATAGCGCCAAGGGATTCCCGGCGTAGCGATTGCAAAGTCTTTTCCTTCGGCCCATGCCGCGCTAGCGTCAGCGGCTGTTTTGTAGTCCCGGCCAATGGCCGGAGTCAATGTGATGTGCATTTCTAACCTCCTCTTGTTGAGTTTTATGTTTTCGCTGAAGCGGTTGTTTCTAACAACTTACTGACGCCAACAAGCTCCCTTGTTGGCTACAGAAAATAGTTAGATCGCTACCATAATTTCACCGACACAACCATATTTTTTCTGGTCGTCGGTTGCTTCCATGAAATAATCACTGTAAAGATAGCAAGCAATAAGTTTATCATCACTTACTTGATTTATTTCGAGAACTTTTTTTCCGTTGATAACTATTTCAATATCTTCATCGAGATTAACATTTATCTGTTTAGTCATTTTTTCATCCTTTCTATAATGTTTTGTTTAGGGCTGTGAGAAAAGAAATGTGCTTGACGAATCGTTCCTCGCTGCGCTCGTCACTAAGAGTAAGACCGCAGGAGACTCGATGGCTAAATAAAGATTTCGATGTAGTTCCCGCAATCCCAGCACTCAACAGTGATCTCTCCGACTACACCATACGACTCAAAGAAATTCTGAGTTTCACAGAAGTTACATTTAACCTGCTCTATGGTAGCATCACCAGGAATCTCATCGACAGCACACATTTGCTCGATTACTTTCTTCGAAAAGCCAGTGAATTTTTTCATTGCTAATTCCTTAGTTTGATGGTTGATTGCGCTTTACGTTTAGCATTTGCGCGAGCTTATCTTTCTGTGCTTCCGACAAGCCGCTAGTTTCGATCATTTCAGCGATGCTATCGTCTTGCCTTGGTGCTTTTGCTTCTCTGGGTTTTCTAGTGGGAAGAACCTTCACTTCGACAACCTGCCGCTGTTCGTCATGGAGGCGCGTCTGCATAGATTGCCAGACTGCCTCGATGCTTTCGGCGCAGAATGCTATGTACTGACGTGTCGGGGCCATTGCTTCCAGGCGTTGCCTGTACCACTCAGCGGCTTCAGCCGGAGAAAGGCTTGCCGGCGCATAAACTTCCGTGGGAATGCAATCCAGTGTTATTTCACTTTTTTCTATCATGGCTTCCTCCTAAGGAATTACAACGATCATGGCTAAGACCGTCAGGCAAAATGCAACTGCGAGTAACGTGTCAATAGTTTTTTCTTTCATTCTCTTTTCCTTTCGTTTGATGGTTTTTCTGGAGATGTTCCGCGAATCGTCTTCGGGCTGCGCCCTCGACTAGGGCATGACCGTGAATGCCTCGCTGTGCCTAACAACTTGCTAAAGCACCTAACCATCGCTAGGTGCTTTGACCTGCCGTTAAGCAATCTGTTTTTCAAGGCTTATGCCATCAGCGGCACTTCTACCAGCGTAAAATGCTTCGTTGCCAATGAAAGATTTTGCTTTGCCGCTCCGCAGATTGAGATCTTTGACGACCTCGGCGATCAGCGATTCCTTGCGAACGACTAAAGCCATGCAGCCACTTTGTGGCTGGCGAGCAAGTCGAAGTTCCCTCATACGCTGGCAAAGACGGTTGGTGCAACCTTCGAAGAAGGAAGAATTAAATGCATTTCTATTTGGGTAGCTACCGGACTTCCATTCTTCATCGGCTAACCGCCGCATGGCGTCTTTGAGATAAGCAAA
>Ga0172381_10002125_pt1 | contig 22373 bp, 42 predicted proteins | sample Leawel6488metaG_FD_119754 | JGI IMG/M metagenome (GOLD analysis project Ga0172381, IMG submission 119754) | Leachate microbial communities from a municipal landfill in Southern Ontario, Canada - Leachate well 64-88 metaG | ecosystem: Engineered > Solid waste > Landfill > Unclassified | place...
ACCTCGATAAATAATTTATTAAATATGTTGCCTGATGATGAAAGTAGAAAATTAGCCGCCGCATGGTGGTTAAAGGATGCTAAAACTCCGGGTGAAGTAATGAAACAATATAATAAATTAGGTGTTAGTCAACAAAATATATTGTTTGGTGATTCACGCGGAATATTAGATACATTAAGTGCATTATACAAAAAACATCCTGCAGTATTTAAAGAACAATTAGATATAAATAAACCTGCTGGAATGTTAGCACAATCTGGCGCTTCTATTGCTGCTTTTGCTTCAGGTCATCCAATGTATGGTTCGTTATTGGCTGCGCGTCCTGTAGGACAAGCAATTGCGCCCGCATTAGCAACACAAAAAAATCTTGATAAATTTTTAAATCTTGAACTCGAAAGCGGTAAGAAAACTGGGATGGCTGGAAATTATTTGTCGGCTGCCCTTCCGGCATTTATGTCAAGATTACGCAATAATTAATATGTTTATAAGGTAAATAATTATGGCTACATTATTTGAAGTAACACAGTTTTTTGATAATAACGGCATTCCATTAAGTGCAGGGCATGTCTATTGGTATGCTGCAGGTACTTCTACATCTAAACAAACGTGGAAGGATGCTGCAGAAACACAACCACATGTCTTAGCATATATTATATTAGATGCTAATGGTAGATTTCCTGGTGGTGCATGTTTTATACGTGGGTCATATAAGTTAGTTGTTAAAAACAATGATGAATCTACAACCTATTCTACAATTGATAATATTAGCGAATATAACAGTTTTGATCTAACTGGATTAACAGCAAGTATTACTGATTTAAATTCAACAACTACTGTAACTAGTTCGATTAGTGGCACATACAATATAACGATTGCTGATCGTGGGAAAACATTATTGGTAAATGCATTATCTGCCAATGCTACACTCAATCTTCCAAGCGCAGCAATGGTTGGAAATACGTTTAAGATATGGATCAAGAAAATAGATGTTTCAACAAACACTGTGACTATTATACCTTTTGGATCACAGACCATTGATGGCTACACAAATAAAGTTTTATATGATTATGAAGATTTTATAGAGTTAAAATCCGATGGTTCTAATTGGTTTATTGGTGGAGCACTAATTCGTGGAACGATGCAGTATGTATTTAGTAATACGACTATTACATTAGGAGACAATGGTAAAATATTTAATTTTAATGCCGGATTGGGAACGTTTAATTTTATATTGCCATCGTGTGCTACTGTAGGTCGTGGATTTACAGTAGGCTTTAAAAAAACCGATGCGTCATTAAATCAAGCAATTTTGGTTCCATCCGGTGCACAAACAATTGATGGAGCAAGTAATTACTTTGTGCATACTCAATGGCAATTTACGCAAATAAAAACAGATGGTGGTAATTGGTATATTACTGAAGAAAGTAAATCAGCCACTGAATTTGTTACCGGTAATATTAAACCATCTATTGGTGGAGCAGAAAATGGATGGATATTAATGAATGATGGCACTATAGGTAATGTTGGCTCTGGAGCTACCACTAGAGCTAATGCGGATTGTTTAGCATTGTTTAGTTTAGTTTGGAATGTTAATCCTGCATGGTGTCGAATTTATACCAGTGCTGGTGCATTATCTAGTCGCGGCGCATCAGCGGCAAACGATTGGGCGGCACTTAAAAGATTAGAAATACCAAAAGCGTTAGGTAGATCGATTATTAGTGTTGGTTCTGCTGGATTAGGTAATAGTTATTCTATAGGGCAATTCTTTGGTGAAGAAAATCATGTTTTAGCACATGATGAAAATGCAACCCACTATCATGACCCGGCTGGCATATTTAAAGAAGCAAGTACTGGTATTCCACAATATGCACACTTAGCTAGTAATACTAATAACTTTAGTGGAAAGGGTGATGGTAATTTTGGCTGGAACCCAGTCGGGATTGCTGATGCTCATTCAATATCTACTGAAAATTCAGGTCACAGTGATGGTCATAATACTGTTCATCCAGTATTAGCGCTTAATTACTTAATGAAACTATAGGTGAAACATGGGTACTTTTACACATACTCCAGATAATGATATTTATTTAAATAACTCTCGCATTCCTCTATCGTTCTTTGTAACGATAGTTCCGACATATGCATTACCTGCTGGTTATACATCACGATTTTATGAGCAAACAGTGTGTAATGTTTTATCTGATGGTTCTACAGGCACTCCAGACACTATACCGTGGGCTGCTGGTGATACATATATTGCCAATGAAGTTGCTTATGCTGCACTATATGCAGCTTCTCTTCCAACAATCCCTTCTTTGAGTGCTGCTAAGTTAACGCGCATATATCAGATGGAACAATATGCCTTAAACACTATTAAAAGTGGCTATGTTATTGTTACTGGAGATACGTTTTTTTCTGACCTATCTACTTTACAGGCATTAACTAATCAAGATCTAACGTATACACGTGCAATGGCGTTACCAGTTGGTTATTACGTAAACGATGTTACATATACTCCAGTAGTAGTTGCAGCATTAGCTGATTTAGAAGCGATTATTGATCGTATTGTTGGATTACATTATTTAACTGATTTACAGGCGGATGTGCATCGTGCAGCAATTAATGCTTTGGTAACGGTAGCTGCTGTTCAGGCTTATGATTATACCACTGGATGGCCGACTGTTCCTTATTGATTTTAGGGGAAATTTATGACTGATCGCGTAGTTTTATCTGCAGATGGATATAATTGGTATATTCCTGCTCAAGATGGATATGATATACCATTATCCCAAAATCTATATAGTAGTAATAATTCTATTGGAATAGATATTACTTCAAACTATCCATATATTGATCTAACTGTAACTGGAACTAATGTAACTGCTGACAAGGTAACTATAACGGATGATAATGCATCAAATGCATCTATGTACCCAGTATGGGTTACCAGTAACACCGGGAATCTTCCAGTATATGTATCGAGTAGCAAGATTAGTTTTAATCCGAGTACAGGTACTTTAACAACTACTACGTTTGTTGGAGCATTAACTGGAAATGCATCTACTGCTAGCAAGTGGTTAAATGCACGAAACCTAGCAGGTAATAGTGTAGATGGATCAACTAATGTACCTTTTACCAATAAGTTTATTGTACAGGGAACAACAGATGCTGGATTAACTGGCGCACAGTTCTTAGGGGCATTGGCAACAGGAATTGTTAAGAACACTATTACAACTGGAGTGTTATCTATAGCTACCGCTCCTGATTTCCCAATATTAAACCAAGATACAACTGGGACTGCACAATATGCAACTAATGTTACTTTAACTACTACTGGGACTAATGCTAATTTTTACATTCCATTTGCGAGCGGTAACACAACTGGAAACTATGGGTTAGGTGTAGATGCTGGATTATATTACAACCCTAATACTAATACGTTATATGCAACTACGTTTAGTGGAGCATTCTCAGGCACTGCTACATCGGCTACTAATTTAGCTGGTGGTCTAGCCAATCAAATACCATACCAAACAGCACCGAGTACTACTAGTTTTATGACTGCTGCTGCTAATTCGATATTGGTAACCAATGGTTCTAACGTTCCAAGCTTGAGTACGACTATACCAGCAGGAGTTGACTTTGCATCTAATGTGCTATTGCCAATAACAACTAGCACGGTTGGGCAGATACAAATTGCAAGACCAACAGCTACGCCTTTCATAATTCATACATATGGAGCAAATATAGCGGCTAATTATAATATTTTTGCTGGAATGGCTGTAGGAAATTTTACAAATACTGGGGCCTATAATATTGCTGTTGGTCAGTCGTTATTAACTGGATTAACGTCAGGAACTTATAACATAATATTTGGTGGTGGGGGAACTAATATAACTACCGGATATTCAAATATTGGAATGGGGTTTATTTTAGGTAGTTTAATTTCAGGAAATAATAATATATGTTTTGGTACCAATACTGGAAATAGTTATACAGGTTCTGAAAGTAGTAATATTCTTTTTCATAATTCAGGAGTTATAGGAGAGAGTAATGTAATTAGAATCGGAACCCAGGGAACCGGAGCTCATCAACAAAACAGAGCTTTTATCGCAGGTATTTACAATACCGCAGGCGCTGCAACCACGTATGTTTGTAACATCGATAGTAATGGACAACTTGGAAGCTCGACAACTGTAACTGCTGATAAATTAAGTTTATCTAAAACCACAAGCACCGTAGGTCAAATACAATTTGAAAATACCACTTTAATTCACGCATATAGTCCGGTTTCTACGACAGCTAATTCACAAAATATGTTTATTGGGTATCTGTCGGGTAATTATACGATGACAGGATCAGGTGTTGGAGCCCAAGGAAATAATGCGTTTGGATCATTTACATTAAACTCTTTAACTACGGGAACACTTAATCAGGCATTTGGATATCAATCATTAGCATTATTAACCACAGGGTTCGGTAACTCGGCATTTGGTGCTAACGCAGGAATACAATTAATTACTGGTTCTTATAATTCTTTTTTAGGTCTGAATGCAGGATATGATTGTACTGGATCAGAAAGTCATAATCTTCTTATAGGACATAATGGAGGAGCTGGAATTAATCACATTCTAGCTATTGGTCGCACTGGTTCTGGGAATGGTCAACAAAATAAATGTTATATAGCAGCTATTTATGGAACCTCAATCGGAGCAACTGCAGGACTTGCCTTAATTGATTCTAACGAACAACTTGGAAGCTTATCAGGAGCTACTAATACAATATTAATTGGTGGTGCTGCACCATCTTTCTCGGCTACGATTCCTTCTGCAGTTTTAGCAGGCTCATCCCTCTATGTAGGAACTACTGCTATTGCGCTAAATAGAAGTAGTGCTGCGCAATCTTTAACAGGCATAACTAGCATTGATGGTTATGCCGCGCAGCTTACGACTACTAATTCTACTTCTGCCTCAACTTTTTATATTCCTTTTATCTCTGGTTCAACTACAGGAAATTATTCGTATGATGTAAGCAGTGGATTATCTTATGTCCCAAGCATAGCTCAATTAAAATCCACTAGTTTTACTGGAAATTTATTTATTAATAGAGTTGCAATCGCTGCTTCTGGAATATCTTGGTACAGTTTGGTTTATAATGCTTGGTATAATTACATGGCTCAAGCAGCACAAACCAATGTTGGACCTAAGGGAAATTTAACAGCTCCTACCGGAACATATGTAACATCATGGGCATTAAGGGAATATATAGAAAATGCTGCTGGCTATGGTTGGACATGGGAAAGCGGAACAACAGCAACAGTAACTCCAACTATAGTAGCTGAATTAAGATCGAGTGACGGATTGTTTAAAACCGCAGGTGGCTTATATACAACGGCCACGACAGAAGCGACAACAGCTGGTGCTGGATCAATTGTTACCTCAGGTGGTATTTATGCATCTAAAGCCATTATTAATGGCTCTACGACTGATAGTAGTTCAATAACTACAGGGGCCATTATAACTGCTGGTGGCGCTGCCATTGGCAAAAAACTATATGTTGGCACTGGTATTTATTTGCCAACTAGTGGTGGGACGGCATCAGAATTAAATTTCAATGAAGAAAATTATAGTCATACCACTACAATTAGTGGCATTTGGGCATCTGCACAAAATATCACTATTTATTGTCATCGTATTGGCAATCACGTTACGTTACAATTTATTAGTACATCAGCAACCGCCAATACTGCATCGGTAATCACGCTTGATACTGTTTTACCACCAAGATTCAGACCAACAATCGGGATAGTAAAAGAAGCGTTAGTTGACGACAATGGAACATTTAAACATGGAGCAGTAAGTATAGGATCTACTGGCGCTATACAATGGGGAACTTCTTATTTTAACACTACTTTCGCTGGCAGCGGAACAAGCGGGCTTATTGCTGATGCTATATCTTATTGTGTTTAATTATTTTATATGGGTGATTTATGGCTTATTTTAGTAAAAATTCATTAGACAAATTGCATACTTGTGATACGAGATTACAAAAATTATTTATGGAAGTAATTAAAGAGCGCGATTGTATTATTATTTGTGGACACAGAGGAAAAGAAGACCAAGAAGATGCTTATAATCGTGGAGTATCTAAAGTTCATTATCCTAATTCAAAACATAATTCAGAACCATCTATGGCAGTAGATGTAGCCCCATACTATTCTGATAGTCCACATATTCATTGGAATGATATTGATGATTTTATTGCGTTTTCTAATATTGTCAAAGATTGTGCAAACAGATTAGAGATAGATATTATTTGGGGCGGAGATTTTCCTAAAATTTACAATACTAAATTTACTGATTACCCACACTACGAAATTAAGGAATAAATATGTTTGGATTAGATGATGCAATTAGCAATACTATTGTAGGAACTATAGGTAAAGTTCTTGATCGCGTCTTGCCGGATGATAAAGCTAAAGCTGCTGCCGCCTTAGAATTAGCTAAGTTACAGCAAGATGGAGAGCTACAAGAGCTAACTATACGAATGTCGGCAATTGTTGAAGAAGCAAAATCACAAGACCCATGGACATCACGGGCAAGGCCGTCGTTCCTATATGTTTTTTATGCGCTTATTTTGTTTTCAATACCAATGGGAATATTGACAATATTCTCACCATCATCGGCTACAACACTTATAACTGGATTTAAAGCATGGTTAGATGCCATGCCTAAAGAACTATATGAATTGTTTGGCGTTGGTTATCTTGGTTATTGTGGTGCTAGAAGTTGGGATAAAAATTCAAGGAAGAAGAACAAATGATCCAAGAATTACATCAACTATGGGTAGATCTTGGCGAACCATCATGGGTTAGCGCTACAAACTTTCTATTGATTGTGGTTTACTTAGTAAACAAACTACTTGATACTTTTAGTAAAAGTAAACGAGATCAAGAGATCCAAGACCACTTAGAATTGCTTAATTACAGGCTATCTAAACTAGAAGATTCGTCGAGTTTAAAATACAAGTCATAGCAGTATTTGCACATAAATACTTTTAGTCTTTTATTTGGTAATTCTACATCTGCAATCCAAACTAATTTGTGAAACCCAAATAAACATTTAAACAATCTTTTAATTTTTGATACCAAACTTTTCTTCATATAATTCAATAAAGTTATAAGAATTTAGACATTCTAACAGTTCTTCACGTGAATCGCACCCAAATCTTACCATTGTTTGTCGCATACAATCATTGGTTCTCTTCATAGACATCTTAATCTTATCCGCTATATTGGAGTTGTTTAAGTGAAACTTAAGTGCCTGATAGATGCAGTGACAATAACTTTCAGTTATTCGAATATCTTTGCCTTCATGAAACACAATTATAAACTTTGATTGCGGTTTTGGTTTACAGTTTTTAAATGCAGATAGATGCATTGTATCTTCTGGTTTGACTAAAAGCCTCATCCATGAGGCTATAGTGGTTGCTTGTTCTACATCAGAAGTCATTTTAGAACCCAATATCATCGTTTGCCATTGAATCATCAACAGTTTGTTGACCTTTAGGCATTGGTTTAAATTCTCTGATATTGTTTACCAGTTTCTCGAACTTAGTGCTAGTGTAGCTGTCTAGGCTAACCATGACTTTAAAGCCAATTAATTGCGTTATATCAAACTTTTCCTGTTCAAACCATTCTGGATGGCCAATAGCAGTAAACAGTTGCTTACGCGACATTATATCGCGTTTGTCGGAGGAATCAGGCAGCCACTTAGTTAAGTCTAGTTTACCTTGACTACCACCATCAACAATCAAGTCTACAATCATAATATCGCGTTCACCACGAGATACTTTCTTGGTCTTGACGATTTCAGCGACATAATCACCATCAGATAATAATTCACACACAACCCTGTTTGTATATGTAATAATGTTATTGCTCATAGTTTTTACCTTTTATTTTTAATATTATTTTTTTTTTCAATTATAGCTAATAATTTTTTACCAGTTTCTTTTAAAGAATCTATAGTAGGTTTAGCGCAATCTTCTATTGTTTTATAAGAAATAAATTCAATTAAACTTTCATCAAAAAGACTCTGTAAGTCATCTTTTTCCTTTTGCAAAAGATGCTCAACCTCTAATGAATGTCTAGCTTGTAATAATAATACTGTAGCTGACTCGATTATTGCTGCTATTCTTGTTACTTCATTACACATATTTTCACCTTTTATTTTGTTTATATTCTAATTAATGAATTAACTCGTTTTAGTTCACGTCTTAAACATTCTTCTATTTTATCACATTCATCGCACTTGTTCTCTTTTGCAAAATCTTCTTCTTGCTCATGATCTAATTTTTTAAATCCCCATAGTGTTGGGTTTTCTTTTGGTAATTCGTTTAATACCTCAATCATGTTTATGTTTTCTTTATGAACAGACCATGCATATTTATATCCTTGTAGATGGGAAAATTCTTCTAATGTATCATGACCTGTGGCATTGCCAACATTATTAGTAAGTATATATAAATTGTCGGAACCAATTAATCCTATTTCACCGATGATATCAACATCATGTTCTGTTTGAAATACAGAATCAGCTCTAGTCTTAACAAACATCCCTGGTTTTAGTTTATCGAACACATCAATCACGCGACCTTTGGACAATGATGGTTTTTTAGGTTTATGTTCTTCTGGGAGTTTATCTAATATTTCTATTATCGATTCACTATCGTCATGCAATAGGAAACAAGATTTATAACCTCTTTCTATAGCTAGATAAGTTTTTTTATTATATCCTGTAGTTTCTATGTTAGATGCAACATAAAATCTATCTTTTTGTTTATCAATTATTTCTCCAATAATAAACTCATGGGATATATGATAATCAGTTTTATAAACTATTTTCACAAACATACCTTCTTTTAACAATGGAAATACTTCGTATATAAACATGTTTTTACCTCTTATTTATTAATAATTTGTTTAATTATACCGACTCTCTTCTAGTTTTGTTTATCGGCGTTGATGGCGCTGTATTGGCTGCATCTATATGCGCATCTTTATTATCAAGCATCTCCTGTGCAATCTTAAAAACCAAGTTGTTAAACTTAAAGAAGTCAGTTTCTTTGCTTTCACGAGCACATGGAGATACTTCAGCTTTGGCTAATAATTCTCGTGCCTCATCATCGGTTATGCCATTGATAGATGCAAATGTTTTCATCTGCTTATTAAGCATCTGCAATACCTGATCTCTGGTCATATCTGGAACAGGTTTTTTCTCTTCTTTTGAGAATTGGAACGTGAATTTATTGCTCATAGTTTATCCTCATGTTTTATTTTTAATTCCTCAAGTTCTTTTATATATTCTTCTCTCACTGGTTATCCCCTAATGTTAAACATATTTTTTTAAAATCAACTGATTCTGAATAATAACCATTAGAACTCCCATACCATCGGATAGTTACTGAACCTTTGATTGTAGATAACTTGTAAAAAGTCCATGTAAAACTATCGTCATATTCGTCTTTTTTTGGTAATTCTTTTTCTGATTTTACTTCTTCAGCAAGAAGTATCGGTGTCCCAATGAGATCTTCTAAATCACCACAAATATCATCGATACTCACTGATTCGCAACAATCTTGTTCATGATATAACTTATATTTTGATCCTGTATTTGTTGTAAAGATTAACTCCGCGTTATCATTATTTTTAATATTGGATAAAGTTAATCCTTTTAAAATTTCAAATGTTTCATTACTCATTTTTTATCTCCTAACAAATTTTACAACAATCGTTCTTGTGAATAATTCTTTTATATTCAGACTCTACCAGCTTTTCCAGTAACACATGCAAATTATCCGGTGTATTAAGTACCTTAGCCTTAAGTTCTTTGTGTCCTTTCTTGTACTCATCTGAATGTTTTACGTGCTCTACTAGATCGTTAAAGTCATCAACATGCATCTTGGTTCTCTTCAAAAACTCTTCTCTGAACTTGTCAAACATATCAATTGACAGTAACAGTTTGCTTGTAGCGTCAAAGAAAAATGTGGGTTGGTTGCTCACTTCTTATCCTCATTAACGCAATATTTGCATCTTAATACATTAACTTCTTTTATTTCATTGCCACAATTGTCAATTGGCACGTAAAATGGTTCGTGTTTATATGGAATAGTTACAGAAAACGGTTTCTCATCAAGATCAGATCTCAAACAATTGGGACAGAAATATTTAGGTGGATTAACTATTTGCTTGATGTCTTGTATTTCGTTGTCTATATCAGCTAGACGACTATATATTTCAGTATTATCAAGAGATATTTTAAGGTCTTGTATTTGCTGTTGTAGTTGCGGGATGATTTCTTCAATGTAAACAAGTAAGCTTTTTATTGATATATTCATTCTATTTAATTCATTATTGATATATAATGGGTCATTTTCTTTATCAAGATATTTACAATATAAATGCGATATTTCTTCTTTTTTAAAAATTTCAGCAAATATTTCGCTTAGTTTTTGCATGTTATTTAACCTCGTCGTCTCCATTGCTACGTTGATCGCCAGTAATGTCATCTATAAATTTTATTTGCTCTTTACGTTCTTTGTATTTTGTTCTAAGTACCTCATGGAAATTAAGATCATCAGCAAACTCTTCTTTAGCTTTGGTGCAAATATCAAACAGCTTTCCCTCGTTTTCACATAAACTTATTTGGTCAATATACGACTGCTTGGTTTCGTTTATTTTAGAGATATCAACTTCTTCCCCAATATAATAAGAATCAATTATTTTAATTATTTGATTCAAATCATTTTCAATAAATTTAGTTTCAAACATCCCCATTGGGGACTTCGCTATACTCATGCCATCGTTTTGAGTTAGGAATACATATTTCCCATCCACGACTTTAGAATGAAAGACGATGGTACATAGGCCTTCTAACGATATTTTTTCATCAATGAGTTTTCCGACAGTTTTGCATTTAATCTTACCATTTATATCAGTATCAGAATGTGCCATTAAAACTACTTTTAAATCACTTCTTGAGTTATTGGCTACGGTAACCATATCCCAAATTCCTTTACCTAATCTTACAAACTTATCAAATCCTTTTTCAGCACTATTCCTCATATATTCATTTGTAATAATAGCTTGAAAGTCATCAATAATTATGGTTTTTATTGCCGGTTGTTCTTTATCTATTTGTTGAATAATTGATGCTATTTTTTGTGAACGATCAGTTGCAAAGATATTTTTGCCAAATAATTTAGACCATCCTTTGAATGGCAATGGTTTGTTTAGTGCATTAATAATGTAAGTTGATTTTGGGTCAAGATTGCGGAGTGATGTTGACTTACCACTTCCTGATTCCCCGATTATTAAGATAGAACTCATTTTTGTTATCCCCTAATTAAGTTTCTCGTTTTTTAATTTATTAAATGACAAGGCGTGCATTCCAGCCTTAATAAATGCATCTAGTTCTTTTACTAATTTGGTGTCTTTCATTCCAATGCAATCGTCCTCATTTACAATATAATTAAGTAGTGTAGCTAAAGTCATGACACGCATTAATATGGATATTTTGTTTTTATTAAACACATCATTAATTTCCACTCCATGATTCGTCAATTCCTCTACAATCTCATCAAATACCTTGTCTATCTTCTTGTCTATTTTGTCATTCATTTTTAATCCTCATTTATTTACGATAAGTATTAGTATAATACATAAAATATAAAAAGCAATACTCTTGTGAAAAATATTTTTAACTGTTATTATTATAATACTATACTAACAACAATAGGTATACATATGCCAAGAATTTGTCGTAAAAATAAATCAATTATTCGCAAGTTACGCGAACATGCAAGCTTGTTTCAAAGAGAGCTAGCCGAGATGCTAGATATATCCCAGGATATGGTATCTAAGATCGAATTACAAGCTAGAATGCCATCAGAACGCATCTGTAATAAGCTCGTAGATATTGCCAATAAATACGGGTTTAAGTTAACATTGCGTATCTTGAAAAGAGAGCTCAACAAACAATAGGTGAACAATATGGATTGGGGAATAAAAATCAGAAGATTAGACAACGGTCAGCAATATAATGGTTTTCTATTTCATTATGAGCAGGAAACTAATTTTGGTTTAGATGTACATGAGCATGTTTTTTCATTTGATGCCGAGACTCCGATGTCTAGTAATAATGAACGAGAAGCGTTGGCAAAATTATTATTAAGCATTATCGATTATTACCACTTAGAGCATCAAAAAATTCATCGTCCAGAAGAGAAGTTTATTAAGATTTCATTGGTCGATGGGGATCATTATTTTGATGAGATAATCACCGGGCATGATAATGTGGCATTGGGTGATCAAGTGAATTTTTCTTCTGTAACAACAATGGTCGATAATGAAGCTATAGGTAGTCAAATGAATTGTTCTGCTTTAAGTGAAGAAGACGTGGAATGGCAAAGCAAGCATAAACATGAGTAAAACATGGCGAAAGTGGCTGAGCGAAGCACCGACAGTGAAACAATAATGGACGGCAATAGATGATTCTTAATTTAAAGCATCTGTTATTTTAATATATCGACTGGTGTGTGGCCTAAAGCATCACCTATTGGACGCAATAGTTGAATCTCGACCCGAGGCATTGGGACGAGATCGTAGGTTCGAATCCTGTCTTTCGCCACCATAATCTTCTTGCAAAAGTTATTGGGAGTAGTAAAATTGTTTTGTTATCTGATCGTAGCGGATAATTAAGTAAACATATTGCTAATGTTATTAGAACCTTTTATTGGTGGCTCTTGGCTTGAGGCGTCCTTTGACATTAGCGGACACTACGAGCTGATAGCCAAAGCTACCAGTAAAAGGTTTTTTTTTACCTAAAATTTAATGAGGATAATATGAAAAATTATATATGGATAAGATTGGATTGCGGAGATTATACAGGAGGTGACATTACTCAAATATGTGCTACAAAAATTATTATTGAAAGACAAATTCATAACGGAATTAGATATATTTTTATTAAGCTTATAGGATTTGATGGCAAAGAATGGTTTGATATTAAAAATGATTTTATTGATGATTCTTCAGAAAAGTCTCCTATGATGGATAGCGATTGGGAAAATCCAATAAGCAATAATTATCTCTCTAAAACTTACAAAGAATATTCTATTTATCAAGATATTATTTGGGAAGCTATTAAGAAAAATGAATTTCTTGATTTAACTTCTCTTCATGAAAAATATCATGAAAAAAATCCAAATTTATACAAAGAAGTTTAATTATTTTTCTAATAAAATTAAAATCATGCGAATCAATCCATTTAAATTATACCACGGAGCATTTATTCCAAATTGGCTTTTATGTAAATCTGTTACTGAAGTATCTCAATCAGCAAAACTTTGTTATGCCAGATTAATGCAATATGCCGGTAAGAATGGTTATGCATTCCCGTCGTTAATTACTTTAGGAAAAGAAATTGGACTAAGTAAAAGACAAATGGTCGACATAGTAAAAGAATTAGAAATTTTAAATCTTATTGAAGTTGAAAAATATTTTGGCAAAAGCAGTAAATATTATTTTATAAAACATAAATGGATGACCGGTGTGGATTTCCACACCGGTGTGGAAGAAGGTACTGGTGTGGGAAAGGGTTCAAATAACATAGAAACCGGTGCGGTTAACTGCACTACCACCGGTGTGGTTGACCGCACCCTAATAGAATCAATAGAAGATAATCAAAAAAACTTAAAAGAATCATCTATGAATTTTTTTAAAGAATTTAAATCAATTTATCCCAAACGAGCTGGAACTCAGGGATGGGTTGATGCAGAGAAACAATGGCAAGCAAGAATCAAAGAAGGGATTGCAGCAAAAGAAATGATTGACGGAGCGGTAAGATATAAAAACTTTTGTTTAGAAACAGGAAAAATAAATACAGAAGGAATTATGATGGCTCAAAGATTTGTTGGGAAAGCCAAACATTTTAATGAATCATGGGAATTACCTATTAAAAATCAAGAGGTGAAAAATGAACCAATTAGTAGAAATAAACCAAAATCAGCAGCAACAAGAATCGCCGATGACTTCGAAGCAACTTATGCTGAAGCTAAAAGAAGAGGCCTTGTTTAGAAAATTTACAGTTATTTGGGGACAAAAATGGGCCAAATCTTTTGAAGAAGATCGTGTACTTAGAAGTGCTTATAAAGAATGGGAAGTGGTATTTGATCGCTTAAGCGATGAGCAAATTTTAAAAGCTATAGACAAATGTAAATTGTTGTATGAATTTCCTCCTTCTATTTCTGAATTTTTATGTGCTGGATTGGAAATCCCTTCTTTTTCTTCTGTTATGTATTCTGGCCAGCTACGAAACAATTTTTTTTCCTATGTTTTGTTTTATCATTACATATCTAGGCAGGAATTTTGTGAAGACAGTTATTTAGCAAAAAATGTTTATGAAGCAGCTAAAGAAGATTTTTTATTAGATCAAAATGATAAAATAAATTCTTATAAAGCAGACTTTATTGACGAACTGCAGGAAAGAGAAAGAAAAGAGCTCAAAGAAGGATGGAAAGAGATATTTATGGATCTTATGTGCAAAGAAGGCGATTGCGAGCATTTAACTGAAGAAGCTGCCGAACAATTATTAACAGAAAAATTAGAAAAGTATGGTGCAAGAGTTATTGAAAATGTTCTGAATAATATGACGCATGATCGAATTATAGATCCAATTTGGAGATTTAATTTTTTATTAAAAGAACATGAAAATAGAATTGTATTTATGAAACCAAAAAGCTCGCATTATTCAAATGAAAAATCAATATTTGATTATCCAACGCCAATTGTAACTGTTTAACAGGAGCCGAAACCTATGAGTTTTAAATGCCCAAAATGTAAGCAAGAATTATCAAGTAGTTGGTGCCCAGATTGCCATATAAAAATTGGAAAGAAAAAAGAGCAAGAGATATTCGATACTGGGATTTGTGAAAAATGTGGCAAACGTGGTCGGTTGGTAGCTCAACGTTACCTTCCTGGGGAGCGTAACGACAAAGTGTTGTGCTATTGGTGTTATCATGAATATGACAGAAGGAAGGGGTTTTATGTGTCAGAATCTTGGAGCAAACTTTCAAGAGATGAATTGCAAAAACAAATTGCTTCTCAAGAAGCTTTTCTTGTTCCATTATTTTATGGCGAGAAACCCAATATGCAAATTGAACAGACTTTGCATGATCGAAAATTGGGGATTAATCCAGTAATGCCCCCAGAATGGCAATAAACTAACGAGGTAATAAATGCATAATTGCATAAAACTTGATAAATGAGGCGGTTTAATGGGTATTTTTAATTATGGTTTTAAAATGTTAGGCAAACAAGAATTAAAAACAATGCCAGAATGCAAGCACGATTGGTTTATAACTTATACAGACAAACAATCTTCAAGCAGTAGAGGAAATGCAATGGAAGGACGTATTGCAGCCAAACGCGTTTGTATAGCTGCTGGTTGCAATAAACAACAGATAATTAGATTTTCAAAATGGGAAGACTTTGATGGTTAATTGCATAAAACTTTCCGTTTGGTATAATCCAATTTGGAAAGTTTATACACATTCATTATTATGTTATTGATAAATAAGTAAAAAACAATGAAAACCAGAGAACAAAAGAAAATCATAGATGAGCAAAAACGCAAAGCACTTCAGGAATTAGATGCTAGAATAGCTCTAATCCTTCGTAAAACGCTCCAGGAGCAACGTAAATAATGTGGCCTTATGCTTTGATGGGAGTAATTGTAATTGCCTCCTCGTGCGTTATAGGAGGTTTTATGGTGTGGTGTGCAAAATGGGTATTCTTTGATGAGATTGAAAAGCAGCGTAAAGAGCAAATTAACTCCAAGCGAACACCAGATTCAGAGCGCCTTTTTTTCACAGATCCGTATTGACCCATTCTTTAAGCCTTACCGTGGGCTTATCTTTGCCGTTCCTAATGCCGCTAAGCGTAGTTATGCATTGGCTGCCTACATGAGGGCAGATGGGCTAATGCCTGGTGTGGCTGATGTGTTTGTAGATGTGCCGCGTGGAGGTTGCCATGGACTGAGATTGGAGTTTAAGGCAGGCAAGAATAAACTTTCATCGGCTCAGGTTGAATTTAAGAGCGCTGAGGAGTCGATGGGGTATATGTGTATTGTTTGTTATTCCACAGAGTCGGCCGTAGCTTCAGTTAAATCATACCTAAACAAATAGATATAGGGTTACTAGGGTAGCATGTATTTAATTTACACAGAACGACGGTGCGGATGCTGCAGCAAGAAGAATCTTATTTTTTCTTATAGGTACTAAGTCTTTTTGCGTTTTCTAATTGCTTTTGGGTATTTTGTCTTTTTGGTTTATTTTTTGCAATTTCTCCGTAGGGCATAAATGGATATAAAGTGCATTCTTTTATGCCGCAATCTTCTTTTCCATCCTGATATCCGCAGCAACAAGAATAACAATGACCTAGAATAGCTTGATAATATGACAATTTTTGATTTTTGTAATGTTTTTCATATTCTTTTCTTCCGATTGCTGAAATCATTCCTGTTTCTAATAAAGTACTCATGTTTTTACCTCGTAAATTAATTATTTATTTTTTGTATTCTTCTGGTATTTCACCATAAATCAATTGTTTGTATATATTTGTTAAGCGTATTCCTTCTTTTGCAGATTCTTCGGCCCATTCTTTTAATCGCCGCTCTTCTTTTGTTATTTTTTTCATCAATCCAAATTTTCTTGAAAATTTTATAAAGCATCGTTTAGGATCTTTAGGGTATTTATTATCTAGCAATGCATGCACCAATTGCGACCAATTATGATGATGCGCAGAATCTTCTAACTCATATCTTCTCCGTGCATAATAATCATCAGTAAATTTATATTTCATAGTGTCAAAATCAAAAGCATTAAATTCAAGGGCTCTAGCATCTGTGTCAAAATCTAGTTTATTTGGGCTGTTATTCATTGTTTTTTCTCCTTCCATTCTCCGCACCAATGATCATTACATACCCTTGGAGTTCTAGCTGCATCTAAGGGGTCACGCATTGGATCGTAATATGGAGCAGGAGGGTATCTATGACAAAATACCATCCTGCAATTGAGATCAGATGAAAATCTACAATTTATACATATTTTTTCTTCGTTATTCATTGTTTTTGCTCCAACTAGTACAACCAAAGTTTTTTGGGTTTAAAATTTTAAGATGTGAATATGGCGCATCGGTTTCAGATGATAATATATGGCATAAGAAATTATTTTCTTCTCCGGATAGCCATTTACAAGTATCACAAACCATAACGGTTCTAGCGTAATCCAATGCTTCATCCCAAATAACGCATTTTGGGCAATATTGGTCTAAGCCATTTTCCATATAAAGTAATTCGGTTTTACATTTGGGGCATATGTTTTTGGTCATGGCTTAACCTATATTTTTATTAAATCAGTTGGCTCAAAATTAAATTCATTTAGCGTTGTTCCATCAGTGTACTCAACTGGATAGTCGAATTTAACTATAATTCCTAGCCTAATATTTTTGTGGTTTTTAATTACGATTCCAGTTTCATTACCTATAAAATAGCTAAAGTCTTGCCAGATTGTTATTACCTTTACTTTTGTCCCAACCGGAAACATCCTGCGGTTATTTTCTAATGTTTTGTTTTTTGTTTTTATGCGTTTTATTACATCGCCAAGGCTTTGGAGTTTTTTAATCATGATTTAACTTTAGCCCATTGGATAATTTTATTAGTTCTTGTTGTAAAAAAGATATTTCTGATAGCAATAATTCAATTACTTCTTTTTTTGAGGAACCGAAACATTTAATATTCCCAATATCCAAAAGTGCTTCGTACGAGTCATATTTGTTTCTACGATCATTGTAAAAATCTATTTCTAATGGATACTCCGAAGAGTTTGCAGTGTAACCATTCACAATTTAACCTCTCTTTGTGACTTTTCTTCGTCAGGCACAAATTGTGCCGCTCTTACAATATCCCTAATCTGATGAGTTTTTTTAGATGTAGAGGTATTGCTAAAAAACAAATACTTACCCGTAACAAGTCCTTTGATAAGTATGGCGGCAGCATAGATTATGCCAAGCATCAAGATACCCAGAACTATGTTACCTACGACTTTCTTTGTTCCCCGATGTGTACATAGTATGGGATCAGCTGCAGCTATTGCCTTGCTGATTGTCTCTTGTGTTTGGCGCCACGCTTGAATGGTTTTAGCTTGCAACATGCTAAAATCACGCAAGGCGCTCTCTATACTGGCCGCCAATTCGTTTGTTGCTCTATAAGCATCTAATTGATCTCTATGGTACAGATCAGCTGCAATGTCTCCTAGCTGTCTAATGCCATCCTTAACAATAGCAAAACTATAGTCGAACTCGCTAACATGTTGTTCTGACTGATGCAAGCACGCGGTTGCGCTATAGACATCGGCTGGGCTCAAGAAACTTTGACGCACGATATTTGGATTATGGATTACGCCAAGCGCCATTAGTATGTGCGTAGTAAAATGTGCGCAGTTGTTAGACATTAGCGAATAATCTTGCTTTAGTTCTTCCTGATTAATGTGCCCTACAAAGTCGTAGAGTTCTACAGGAATAGCCGGGAGTTTTACTCTTAGGCAGTCTTTGCCATAAGTAGCCAGTTCTGCATGGAACAACTGCACGTAGTCCATGGAGCGGTTGTGCGCTATGTCTTTGAGTGCCTGTTCCCTAAAGTTAGTTGAGAAATAATAGCCGCGCTCTGGTAAGTCAGCGTCCCATAACCTCAATGCGATGTGGCCTGGCGTAAATGTCCAATATAGAAGCTCGGCTGAAATGGTCATTTGATTATTCCTTAAAAATTACAACACATTGCATTACATTACTCTACAAAGCATTGCATGACATAGCTTTGCTCCGCAGCGATTCATTTTATATTTTCTCGTAAATTCCCCATTCGGTTCTTTTTATTTTTTTTGATTTATTTAATTTATAAAGCGCATTGCCTAACGCTGCTCTATTTACAATTTTATTATATAGCCTATATAATCCGACTTGTATTTCATTTATTGAAAGTGTTTTTCTTGATTCAAATAAATTTAGAATAAGGTCAGTAGTCCGGTAGTGTTTTATTTTATCTAGGCGTCCTCTTATCTTTTTTGGTAAATCATCGATATTGTATAAATCAAAAATATTTTTTTCTTCTGACATAATTAAACCCTCTTAAAATGCTTGATTGGGCGTTCTAGTTTAACAAAATGGTTCTTTTTTATTTTCTTCTTCTTGCGCTCATAAGTGCGATAATCCACGTATGCGGCAAGGGGTATAAAAACCATAATTGCCATTGGTATTGACCAGCCTAATGCAACCATAAATTTCTCCTTTTATTTTAAAAGAAAACTCACAATTGCATACGTTGTTAAGAACCCTATTATAAATGCTAATTCATGTTCTATTGTATACAACATCGACACAACTTGCTCTAATTCAGCCATATACACCCCCATATTAAAGCGATTAAACACACAACCTCAAATCCCCAAAAACACAGCTCCATTATATCCATTTTATTATTCCTCTGTTATCCTATTTGATTAACTGTAGCTACATAAAGAATCATTACTGCGATGAATGTAAACATGTTATTTACCTCTTTCATGTAATTTTAAAAAATCAATTTCTTTTTTATATTTTTGGATTAAAAAATCTATCCTTTTTATATACTTTAAATCTGTTTTAATTATTCGAAAAAATACAATACAAACTACTACTTGTAAGAATATAGTTATAGCAACTGTCCAGAGCATTATCGCGTCCTCCACTTCTCAAAAGATTGTTTGCGGTCTCTATCCCAATCGTGTTGTTGCTCACGCTCCCAATCAGAGCGGTACTGCTCTTTGGGTATATCTTCCTCACTACAATCGATGCCATAAAACTTTTCTATTTGTGTGTTCATGTGCTCGACCATTTTTAGGATGTTGGGATTATTCGTCATCGTCTTCGCCTCCATGTTCGGTTAGTAATTCTAGGTAGTTTTGGCGCAGTTTCTCTTGTTTTTCTTTTTTGATCTTGTTCCAAATCTCTTTACGATGTACGGTTGTTGTTTTAGGTGCAGCAATACCTAATCTAACTTGCCCTCTGGCAATTCCTAGAATCATAATTTCAATATCATCACCAATGATGATACTTTGTGAAGTGTCCCTCGAAAGTATTAGCATAAATTTCTCCTAATTTAATTGTGATTGTAAAAATGAAATTACTTTGATCTTCATAGCATCTTCTGATAGCTGATTGTGGTCTGAGGATATAACGCGTACCTCGTGACCAAAATCATCTGCTCCTATAGCGTCTACCTTCTCGATGTCTAGGTAGCCAACATTTTTTTTATTGGCACAAAAGATTTCGAGTTTCTTGCTGAGCTCATCCAAAGAGATACTAGCTTGCTGCAGAAGATGCGTGTTTAGTGTGACTTTTATTGATAAGTATTTTTTGCGTAAGTGTGTCATGTTTTTATCTCCTTATTTGATTAAGAAAATTCTCTTTTGTTTTTCTACATAAAAACCTTCTAGGTCAAGTCCGCTTTCTTTTAGCTTCTTTTGATCTAATGATTTTGTAGTAGAAACTTTCCAGGTTGCTAGTGTGAGACCTTCTTTATTTTTTAGTTCTTCATTGCATCCCATGAAAATTTTTATGTCTTCTTGCAAGACTTTTTCTTGTTCTTCATACATGGCTATTTTTCTTTTTATATCTCGCAAAGACTCTAGCTTTAGTTCTATATCTCTAGTAGCTATTACTCGGTCGTAATTGCTGATATCTGTGGTAATAACTTTTAAGATGGGTTGTGCTTTCATTTTATTTACTCCATGTATTTAATAGATTGTTGATTTTTGTTGCTGTTTCAATATGTTTTGCTGCAAGAATTAGCGAATCTGCTTTAATACAATCAGTTGCAAACTCTAATTCTTTTATATATTTTTCTTTTAATTGAATTTGATTAACGACTTCCTTTTCAAATAAAAGCAATTTTTCTTCTGGATTTAATTCATTGTTATATTTATTTACAAAATTTATCCAATGATCATTAAAAATAATTGTACTTTCTCTACAGCCATTTTCTAAAAAAGTGTATTCTGTGGCAATTAAAGATCCTTTATCATTTAGTGTGTAAGAATATTCAGTATCGGCGTGTGTGAAGTGGTTTTCTGTGAATTCTGCATTTTCATTTGCTCTAAAAAATCTTTCAGCATATCCGCCGCGTCTATTTTTTTCCATATGCATATTGTAAAAATACTCTGCTACACCTGCTGGATATCCATCATGATGGATGTAAAAGGTAATATCTTTTTTCATCCAGCAGTTTAAAAATTGATAGGTTGCTCTTGTACTCATGTTTTAGTTCCTCTATTATTTTGATTCCGTAGTTTCTAAAAGCGTAGTGCTCTCATCTTCATCGAAAGCTTGCTCAGCCGTAAGACCTCTTTGCTCTAGCTCTTCACTATCGTATGATGCCACCCATCCTTCTTGGGTATCGATGGCTCCAGTATGGACGTGGGTGAAAAGTTTTTGTGTAAGTGTGTTCATGTTTAGTTCCTCTATCTGTTGTTTCATACCTATAAATATAGGCTCTTTTGATGATAGTTAATAAACGATATTAGCTATCATGTGTCTTATTATACTACAAAGAATAAGAAATGCAACAATAAAAAACAAATATTTTTACATGCCAAATAATTAGTACTTTACTAAATAAATAATTTAACAATAAAAGGATTGCAAACTATTTTGGGCATAATTATAATTACGATGTTTTGTTTACTCGATTTGTTCTAGGGGCTTCTTTTCGGCTTTGTTTTCTTTCGGGGCGGCATCTCAACCTTCTATCATAATTACTATGGGGGGTAGGGGGGCTTACTTGTTTTGCTTTGATTCTTCACTTCGAAGCGGCATCTCTTAAAAACAACACAGATATACTATTATACTATGAGTAGAGGTTTAAAAAGATCTTCTTTTTACAAATATGGCACTCAACAGGGTAAGTGTGAGGTTATCTTTGGCAAACCAATAAAGTGGAAAAAAAGAAAAAAAATTGTTGAAAAGATAAAACAACAAGAACAATCTAAAAATCCCCGTGTAAAAGGTGAGCCAATCATATTTTATGGCATGAATAACGTTTAAATTGTACAATATTTGTGCAATATTTTATATTTTGTGCGATTTGCGTTTTTTACTTTGATGGCAAAGTGATGTACATAATGTTGTACATGTTTTTGTAATAATGGTGTACCTGAAGGTGTACGTTTAACTGTACACAATAAAATATTTGCTTTAGAATCGCGCCTATGACAAATAAAAC
>Ga0172381_10002128_pt1 | contig 22352 bp, 25 predicted proteins | sample Leawel6488metaG_FD_119754 | JGI IMG/M metagenome (GOLD analysis project Ga0172381, IMG submission 119754) | Leachate microbial communities from a municipal landfill in Southern Ontario, Canada - Leachate well 64-88 metaG | ecosystem: Engineered > Solid waste > Landfill > Unclassified | place...
AAACTTCTTTCTTATTTACCTCAAAGGCTTTCAATTTTTTACTAACCTCTGTCGCAACGGCGAATTTTTAGCAAGAGCTAAGGCTTTATAAACGCAATAAATAAAATAAGATAGCGAAGCGCCGAAACTCGTGCCCGTGAGAGAAACCGCATTATCATTCCAATTGAAAGCCCCAGCATTAGAACCATTGCTCCAATTGCCGCTGCGTTTATAAAGCCTATGTTAAGGGGAAAGCGTTCCCCTTAACGATTCCTTTTACTGCGGAGTTGCAAAAAGCGAAGCGCCAATGCTCGTGCCCGTGTAGGAAACCGTACCGTCAGCCCAATAGAAAGCCCCAGCATAAGAACCAGTGCTCCAATAGCCGCCCCAAGCTACAATAGGGTCACTACTACTCAGCCCATAAAAATAATCTTTATACCGGCTATCTGCTTCGGCAGCTACCGTAGCCGATGGCAACATTCCATAGCCATTTGCTCTGCTCATACGGTTTATCCAATTGCCTGTAGGTATTGCAACGCCGCTATCTGTATACCCTGTCCTATCGTCGTTAAAAGGCGCGTGAATTTTATATCCAAAATTGTTTGTAGCTAAATATCCGACACCGTCAAGCCATTTACGCACATTGCCGTAAAAGTTTTCAATGCCCATGAATTTCATACCGTTAGTGCCTGTTTGGTCACCCCAAAATAGCGGCTTATCATTCATTGTGCCGGTATTTATAGCCGCAGGCGCGCTTGTAACGCCTTTGCCAATTTTTACTTGACTGTCAACGCCTTTGAAAAACAAAATCATCAAATTGCAAAGATATTGTACTTTTGTTAAATTTGCCTGTTCATATCCTGCGCCGTTAGCATTTGCATACGTTCTAAATTCTCCGATTGTATGATTTACGGTTGGGGCAACGCCACAAAGAGAACGGAGTTTACCATCTAATACAAAGCCATCATAGGCAGGCAAATAGATTGTATCCTGTACAACTGATGAATTGCTAAGATACGCATTAGCGCACCAAGTATCGTCTTGCGGTTCTTTCGCAAGCCTGAAATACCCGAAAGTACCCTCGCCGGTTGTCTCAATGCCTGTTTTGTAATAGGCTAAAGGCAATTCATTCATCACGTCTCCGTCCGCGCCTGTGCGAATATCTGAAGATGTGCCGTTAGCTTGATGTTCATAATCATATAAATAAATACCTGTTTTTTTAATGTAATACTGCACAACGATATTTTTTAACAGGCAAGGTTTAACGTCTGCCGCCCATTGATTTTCCCATGAGCCGGCATGAAAAACACCGTCCGTAACTGTCATAGGTTCAAATGCCGCCGCGCCGTCTGTGTATTCCAATACACCAGTATCTATATTTTGGCGTATCCCAACGATATGCGGAGTTGTGTCTAACGTTAAAGTAAGTTCTTGCGTTTCGCCGCCTGTAATCGTTACTGTAGCCGCCGCACCGTAATAGCTTGACGGATAGTCCAGTAAAACAACATAATAGGTATGATTGTCAAGCAAGGAAAACGTTGTATTGCCTAAAGCGTCAATCGTCTGCACATAATTGCTGCCTAATTGTTCATTGCGGATACGCACTTTTGTACCGGTAACGCTGCCGCTATCGGAAGATGCAACATGGACAATTAAATGGCCGGTAAAATTAAGGTTGAGTTGTTCTTTTGGTACGTGCGCATCAGCGTCAAGGGAAGCTATACCGTTGGCCGCACCTTTTGAAGCGATTATTGCATCAATCTGATTCTGCAAATTTCCTGCGGGGTCTGTGCCTAACTGCCCTTTGATTTCGTCAAACCATGTTGTAAACGCATCTGAAAACTGATTGAAAAGCGTTGTAGCGTCAATCTGCTGCAATACGCCTGTAGAGTATCCGCAAACGCTTGAATTTGCGCGGGTATCGGTTATGTACGCCTGCGGGATTGATGTAGCGCCTGCCGGTATGCTGATTTCCGCAATCTTTAAATCGTGTTGTTCATTGGTGCGTACTAATGCTGGAGCTACCGCGCTTGAAGCGGGAGTTCCTTTGACGACCTGTGCCGTAACCGAACGCGTATTAATATCCCACCGAATTACAATGTTGTCTTTGCGGTTTAGTGTGCCGTCAGCCACATCAATAGTCAGCGTTAAATCGCCGTCATTGTAATAAAAATAGCCGCTGTTAATAAATCCCATGCCAGCCTTTACGGTAACAGTCATGTTACTGTTTGAAATCACCTGCAAATTTGTACTTGGGTTTACTAAAACGCCGTCGCCGATAAATGCGCCGAAATACCGCGCAAAGTCTGCCGAGGTCGTCTTTCTGTCGCTGGTAGACGAGCCAAAAGGCATATAATGTTCCATTATTTCACCGCCTGTTTTGTTTTTCTTTTGATGATTGTCAATAAATTGGGGATATTGTTTCCAAACGTAACTTCAAGGCTGATTTGCCCGCTTTCGTATGTTTCTTTGCATGATGTAATTTGCGTGTCCATCTGAATACCCCACGTTGTAGAAATTAGCGTTACCGTGTCGCCTAAGTCATAATCCTGCTCATAAATAAATGAATTGTCGGGAATAATTTCGGATTCAAAAGTTTTTATTTCCGCAAGTTCACCCAGCTTTTGAGTGCCTACCGTTAACAGCTCTCCCACTGTAGCCGCGTCGGAGCAGTCAATAAATTGTTCAATGCGGTTAAAGCCCTCTACCGTACCTATTTTTTGTATCAGCCTGTTTTCATCGTCGCCGCTGCCGCCTGCATATCCAACGTTTGCAGTATTTAAAACACTGTTTACATAATGCTGATTTTTTACATTGTCGAATGCTTCGGAGAAAAATACCTGTGGGTTTTCTGACTGATTAGCGGTACGGTTAACACCTGTATAAACGTCAAAAACAAATTTCAGCGTTTCAAGGTCTATGCAGATATTCCAACCCAGTTTGGCATATTGCCCGATTTCTGCTAATTTGTCTGATAAAATATCAAACCGGCTGCGCCACATATCATCAATTCCGCGCGTCTGGTCAGTTGCAATTATCAAATTTGAAATATTCCGGCCTGTATCGGTTGGAGCAACTATGTTGTGATTTACAAATGCTTTCATAATAGTTTCCTGCTTGCCGCTTTCGGAATCGTATCCGTCTGCGCCAGTCGGCACGGTCAAGCGCCTGTAGCATAGTTGTTTTAGCTGGTGACCTGTTATAATAAGCTCGCCGGTTTCTTCGCCTGTCGTGTCGTCGGTTTCGTTTTCAGCCTGCTCAATTATCCCGGCTTTTTCCAGTTTTGTCGAGCCATTTTCACGGATTGCAATTATATTGTTTTTCGCAAGATATTGGGTGTTGTTTTTTTCTCTGTGAATATGTAACTCAAATTCACCGATTCCGTAAAAGCTGCGGGTAAACTGTAAACTTTCGTAATCATCTATAATCCCTTGCAACTCAATAGCCGGATTAAAAATCATAATAGGTGCGTTTTTCATTTTATCCCCCTAAATACTGTGGCGTATTGTAAATTATGCATTTTAAGTTGTCCTGGTTTGTTTCTGCCGCATAGCGTATTAAGTTATCGCCGGGTTGTAGTTTCATAAAAGGCAAAGTAGTATTTAAAATATCCAATAGGTTCATAGCATTTGTAGTTACGCCGCTGCGCACAAGCTCAACTTTGTTATTGCCGTATCCGGACGTTACAATAATCTGGTCGCCCGCCTGCATATCAGCCTTGATTTTAATAGCTTCCTGTGTATTTACATTTATAATTGATGGGTTAGTAAGCTCTGCAAGTGCCGTAAAGACAACTTTTATACCGCACTCAACATCACCCGGATTGTTGACGTTCACAATCAAACTTTGGGAGCGGGTTTCAAATTCGATTCCATCAATAGGGATATCAAGTGGGAATTCAATCCCTCCAGTCCATACGGCAACCTCTGTCCTCTGCTGCTCTAGCGCTTTGAAGAATGGAGAAGGGCAAAGAAGAATCACGGAAAATCCTTGCTCTCCGTCGTAATCGTCGTCGGCCCAAGCGGGCGGCGTATCAACGGAACAGTCTATTTTTGTGTCAAAACTACCGTTGATATATTCCAAGATTCCATGCAATTTCGGGTTGAAAATCCTTGTAAGCTCTCTCCGGTATGGCTCTAAGTCCTCTGTATTGGCAATAATACTTCCGTCAATCGTCAGCTGCCTTTTGTCAAGGTCTGCACCTATAAGGGATTCTCCGTCTTGGTTTGGGCTTTTAACGGTATATATGTTATTTTTCGGTCCGCTAAATCCGGAATGGTTTTGATATAAATAGGGAGCGTCACCGCCTATGGTAACGCTCCCGCCGTTTGAATTGGTATATTTTATTGTAACTGCCATTATCCTAACCCTCTTGCCATACGGCGCATAGCGTTTTCCGCGTATCTTGCATTTTCAGATGCGCTTGATTTTGTACTGCCAATATACTGTTTTACGCTGTAAGCCCTGTTATCGTTGCTGGATTCGCTTCTTATGCGTGAGCTTGAGGCTTCCCTTTTGGCTTCCAACGCCGCTTCTTTAGCGTTTTGGATAGACGTGGTAATGCTTGAAATCATAGATTTAATATTGTCTATAGCCGGTTGAAAGCCCTGCACGAGCATGTCACCTAATGTAGTGCCTGCGTCTTTATATGCATCTCCGTAAGACTGTAGAAGCGCGATAATATCGTTCTGGTTGTTCTGCATAATCATCTTTTCAGCTTCGGCTTCAAGGTTCGCGCTTTCCTCACATCTTGCATAGTAAGCTTTTACGGCTGTGAGTTGTTTGTCTAAACGGTCTTTTTTCTTATTATAAATTTCTTCGATGTCCGCAAGCTCCGATTTCTTCGCGCTGTCCATAGCCTTTTCTTGCGTGGAAAGGTTATTTTTAATCTGCGTAATTTGGCTTTGGAGTTCCGTCTTTTTATCTTCGCGTGCGTAGTCCGCAACCTGTTTTTGGTATTCCTGTGTTTGGCTGTCAAGCTGTTTTTGCAGTTGTGATTTATTGTAATTATCGTGGGAAAATGCAATTTGCTTTTGTAAATCTGTAATTTTGCTGGTATAGCCTTTTAGCGTTTCTGCCCTGTCGCCCGCTGCTTTTTCGGTGTCAAGCGCGTCTATCTGTTTTTGTATGGCATCTTCCTGTACCTGTGCCGTACTTTCCGCTTTTTCTTTGGCGTTGTCATAATAGTCGTTTACTTCTTTTTCGGCTTCATCTTTCCATTTGGAAAGTTTATTAAGTCGCTTGTTCAAACTGTCTTCCTGCGCTTTTCCTTCGGCTTCGTACCGCTTTTTTAAGGCGTCTGTTATTTCACTTTCAAGGCTGTTTACACTGGAAACAAAGGCTTTACGGTCTTCAACTTCTTTATCAAGTTCCGCTTTGGCTGCCTCTCCAATGGATTTAATTTGTTCGATTTCTTTAGATGCCTGTGCTTTTCTTAAACTAATTTCATTGTTAATTACAGCCTTTTTATAATTGTACGAATTTTCAATAGATGCCTTCTGCGATTTTGAAGCAGTTCGCAATTGGGATGTTTCTTGTTGCGACAAACTGCTAAGTTGCGTCTGTAGCTTTTTTACGGCTGTATCACGGTTGTTTTCTATGGATTTAGTCTCACTGTTCACGGCTTCCGATATTTTTTTTGCGCCTTCTGTAGAATTAGTACCGGCTGTTTTAATGACTTGATTGATTTTATCGGTGAACGGCTTCGCGCTGAATCCATCTGCCACATAGGTCGCAAGCTTTTGCCCCGCTGCCTTTGCTGCAGAGCTGGAACCTTTAATGCCAGAACCTACGCCTTTGGCATAATTTGAACCCGCTGATATTCCAGATGCGTTTGCTTTATTTGACTTATTCGCCTGGCCTAACAAGTCCTGTATTTTTTTTTGTGAATTTTTTGCGTCTGCTTCGGCTTTCTTGCTTGCACCGCTGCTAGTATTGAAAAATCCTGTCACCTGATTTACATATCCGCTAACAGTGTTTTTCATACCTTTGCCAAGCGTGTCCATTGCGGAACCCATCTGCGCCCATGCTTTAGAGGTATCGCCTGCTCTTGCCTGAATCTCGCTGAATGATGATCCGAGGTTTTCATTTGTGGATTTTGCAAGTCCGCTGATTGCTGATCTTGCTCCTGCAATGCCGCTTGACCAAGCCGTAAAGGTTTGGCCAACAGCACCTGGAAGTTTTCCCAACAGCCCAACAAAACTACCGATCCCCTGCAATAAATTTCCTGCCGTATAATCCAGTATTCCAGCAAGACCGGCTATAATTTCTTTTGCTACAAGCTTCATAGCTGCCGCCGCCGTCCATGCGGCACCTTTCATTACTTCCCAAGCTGCACTTACTGCTTTTGCCGCCGCTTCATGGTTCTTAGCAAGAAGGACAACAATGCCGATTACCGCTGCAATGGCAGCTCCAATTAAAGCAAATTTAGCGACTCCCAAAATCATTGCGCTATTTAAGGCCATCGTTGCTAATGTAGTACCGCCTGTTGTCGTTGTCAAAACGGCCTGCGCACTTGCATATGTTCCTGTTGCCAATGCCCCTTTTACTAGCGCCAAATTATGGATTTCCTGTGCTATGGAAGCGGCGAGCACGGCGAGTTTCCATGTCACCATTGCAATCACTATTCCTGATATTGCTGCAACAATTCCACCCCAGTGTTGCGAAACAAAATCAAAAACAGCTCTAATTGTTTCCGTTATTGTATTTATTGCATTTGCTATATTCTGCTTGTTACTTTCAACAATCGCTCCAACCTGTTCGGCCATGCTTTCAACGTTCGGGGCGATTGTGAGTAAAGCGGGTAGCAACGAAGTACCAATTGTTTCCCCTGTTTCTTTAAGCTTGTTTTTAAAAATTTCATATTGCCCCGCTGCCGTTTGCCCTGCCGCTCGCGCAGAATTCCCCGTTTCTGCTGCAAGTTCGTTTAGGATTACTCCCTGCGCCCCTGCGGTATTACCGGCTTTTACCATTGCTTTTACCATTGCCGCCTGTGAATCGGTTAGCTGCACACCAACACGGCGCAAAGACGTTACGCCTTTGATTGGGTCGTTCAATGCTTTGCCTAATTGAATAGCCGCTGATTTTGCATCCTCTTTGAATGCTGTAGCCATGTTGAGCGTTGCTTCCGTCGCTTGTGGAAAAATGTTTTTGCCAATTTTAGTAAACGTTAATAGTAAACTTTCAACACTTTTTACATTATCGTTAGAATAAGTTGTTACGCTGCTTAAACCTTTTGCAAGCCCATTCGCAGATTTTTCGGTGATTCCAGCTTGCTGCCCTGTAGACTTTAAAACTGCCTGCAACTGTGCTGTCGTTTGCTCTGCTTCCATTCCACTGTCAATTAAATTTTTGAAAGTGTAAATTGACAGTCCGCCTATCATCATCCCTACAATAGCAGATAAATGGCTTTTAATGGAAGATAACGCATTGCTTGTTTTTGCACCGCTGCCTTGCGCAGATGTGGCCATTTTGTTCCATAACGATGGTTGCTTGTTTTGCTCTGTTTCCAGCTTTTTTAAATTTGTGGTTGTCTGATTTAATTCAAGCTGGCTCTTATTTAGCGCGCCTTGCGCCTTGTTAACCGCAATCGCAAGATTTTCCGCCGATGTGCTGTTGGCTCCTGAGCTTGCTTTTGCCTTTTCATATTCTGCGGTTAAAGCGGCAACTTTTTGTTTTTGAAGGTCAATAATCCCATTCAGTGATTTTACTTTGGCTTCGTTTCCTGATACGCTCCCAGTCCAGTCCTTAATCCCCGACGATGCCGCTTTGAAATTCGTGTCGAGAATCCGGACTGCACGGTTCATTTCAGTGATACCGGTTACCGCGTTTGTGGTGTCAAAAGATATGCCGCCTTTTAATTCTTCCTTGTCTGCCATGCCGTCGCCTCCCAAAAAAGAGCATAAAAAGAGAGCTTAGAAATTCTAAGCTCTAAATATTAAATTTCAAATTGTTATATGGCAATTTTCTTATCTGGACACAAATAACATAAATCTTCATAAATACAAGCTGGTTGAAAAATTTTCAGCCCTTTTTCTTGCCCGCTATCGCTAAATTTTATAATAAGCGTTTGAGCATTTATCGTTTGGGTTCTCGACTTTACTTTTTTCCGGCCTCCTATCAATGCTCCAGGCACTCCAAATAGTGCGCCGCCAACTACTGCGCCGCCAATAGAAGCGCCTCCACCTTTTATGGCCATATTATGTGATATGTCCCCAATCAGATAAAATGAAGTAATTTTGTCAGCCGTAAATGTTAGCCTATCTTGTGACTTTAAATCCCAAAAGTTTAAATAATTGTTTTCTCGCCTATAATAAATTGTATCTCCCCAATTTTGGAAAGAATCTCCGCCCATGTGAGAAAGTGGGAGAGTGCTTTTAGGCATATCGAGTTGTTTTTTAGCCTTGCGTTTTTTGCTCGATTTAGAAATCGAACTTTTTATCATGTAAACAAAAAATCCTATTATGAGAAAAAATATCGCCAATACGATAATAGCAAACCACATTTTCCATTCCCCCTTTCCACAATTATACTTTTAAATGCAGAATTTTGCAAGAGAAAAGCACTCCGAAAGTGGAGTGCTTTGGGTTTATAATCTATGCTTTTGCTTGCGCTATTGTTTGCCCTGTCGTAATTCCCATTTTAAAAGCGCGGATTTCGTGCGCGCGTTGAACATTTATATGTGCTGTTAATAATTGTTGTGCATAATCATATAAATCATCATCTTGGGTTAATATATCTAACAGGGCTTGGAAAACTTTTTCATTTTGGTCTATCCTTTTCTTATCAGTTGTGTATTCATCGTTCGCCATATCATTAAGTTCGTCCATGTACATGTCTGCTAATTTGTCTTTCATGCCCTTACCCCCGATTCCGTTGTGCTTTTAGGTGGGTTAAGCGGCACAATTTTTCTCGTTTTCCTGCCGTGCGTTTCTTTCCATTCTTCCGTAAGCTTTGAAAACACCGGTATAGCGCTTTCAAAATACCGCCATGTTGGGACTTGCATCCCTTGTTTTGTCACATCGTATACATTGTGTCCGTAGGCGGCCTGTTTAAGATTATTCGCGTTTGCTATAATTCCTATAGCATTTGAAGTTACTCCAAACATCGCTGCAATATCGCCTGCACTGTAATCGGTTGGCACTTCCGGTAAGGGAATAAGAAACTGCCCTGTAATCTCTTTCGTTGCATGCGCTTGCAATACCTGTTTAAATTCGGTGCTGTCAACGCTATCGGCAACTTTTAAAAGTATCCTTGCGGCACGTGCGCGGGAATTATTAAGTTTTGCCATTGCAAGTTCACGCTTGACAAGGCTGCTATCTGTTTCATCTTCGCCTTTGCGGAAATATGTATTGACTAACTGCCGCTGAACGTCCCAAGCTAAATCATCGGTAAAGGATTTTACTAACATGAGATAACCGGATTCGGTGATAATGATTCCCTTTGGCGCTTTTTTATTAAATCCGTATGTCCGTCCGAAATCGTCACCAACATCAGAATGGCTAATTTCAAAGAAATCTACTTCATTTACAAAGTGCTGCTTGTTTTCGTTAAATCGTTTGCGGGCGGCTCCGTCTTGTTTTCCATGGCATTGGTCTATGTCTTTGAATGTAACTACCCGTTTGCCTTTGTATTCTTTTACCGTAATATCGTTTGAACCTATTTTTATAATTGAATTACTCAAAATAAAACACCTCTTTCAAAATATGTCTTGAAATCGGCGTCTGTCTGTAGTATAGTATTTACAGGCAATAGCCGAACGTGGTAGAGTGCTTGTAACTTTGTGAGGAACAGCATTCTACTTTTTTTTCGCCCATTTCATAACTGCTTCTTTTTCAATACGCCAATCTCTTGCAATTTTAAAAGCTTCAAGTTTTTTAGACTTAATAGCCCTTATAACTGTTTGCTCACTTATTTGTAAAAAATCGGCTAATTGTTTTACAGTTACAATTTCGGGCAAACTATCTAATCCCATTGCTTTACCTCCTTACATATCTAAGTATATCATATAATATCAATATGTCAAGAGGTTTTTCAAAATAATTGTAAATTTTTTCTTGCCTTTTTACCTATTATGGCAAACATAGCTAATGCACCATTTTACAAGTTCCCACCACCAGCCAATAAAAATTTGCCAAAATATATTATGCTGTTTATATTTTTTGCTAATATATTGCATTTGGCTCATCTCTTTGGCCTAATTATACTTTAACTATAAAATATTTCAAGGAAAATATTTGCAAAATAAATTTATGGTGCTATCTTAAATTTTATATCATAATCGTTGATTGCGTCACAGTCTTTTTGGGCCGTTTTCAAGTCTTCGCTTAGTTTTTCAAACAGTGAAGCAAGACCGTCTAAATTTGTAAAAATGATTCCACCTTTGAGTTCTTCTTTATCGCTCATAAAAAATAGTTCCTTTCTATAGCCAACTGCAATGGTCGGCATCAACTTTTTTCATTTTTTGACCGTGTATTATTTTGTAAGTGCTGCCGTCAGACGTTTCATGCTCTCCCTTTGAGTATTTGTGCCCTATGAAGCGGATATACTCAAGCATATGCTCTGCTTCCGTATTATCTATGTCTGATAAACTCCAACCGTAATTTTGTATTAGCGTTTCGTCCAATTCGCAAAGGTCGTCTGTAAATTCTTTGCTTGTTACGGGGGCGCTTTTTTTATTTACGTCCCCATCCGAAAACCCGACTGTGCCATCTGCAAGATGTCTGAAAATACCTGTAGGGCATCGTCCCCCGGTACATGCTTTTCAAATTCTTCTGCTGTAAACACGCCGCCGAACATGTCCGCAAAAAATTTAGCCGTATCGTCAAACATTTTTGTTTCTTCATTGCAAAATGTTTGGATAGCCTTTAGGTCATCTTTTTTTACATCTGTATTTTTATTGTCAAGCAACTTTAAAATTGCAGGGTCTATGTCTACCATTTTTGCGTAGAATTTCAAAATGTCTTTGTACATGCCATAGAAAAGTACTTTTGTAAACTTTTTGTTTTCCATCAATGTCCCGTCGTCATTGTAAAACTGGATTGTAATAGTTTTCATATGTTAACCCTCTCTTTGTCAAAATTTAAGCGGGGATTTCTCCCCGCTATTATTTTAAGATGCCACTGTGAAATAAATAACCTGATTAGTAAGTGCCTGCCCGTAAACATCTTCAATGCCTGCAAGCACAATCGCGTATTTGCCGCCAGCCGTAAGTGCGGAGGCTGGAACAATAGTAAGTATTTTGCCTGTAGTATCAAGAGATACGGTTGCAGTAGTTTCCGCGTCAGTCGTGTCATTGACAAGGAAAACATGCTGCGACGCAATTTCATTGTTAAACGTAATCGCCGGGTGTACGCTTGCTGAAACATTGGTAGCGCCGTCAATCGGTACAGGCGTAAAGGATAGTGCAGACGGAGCAGACCACAATTCCGGCTTTTGTACAGCATTAAACCATGTGTCGTCAACGTCTGCGTCTTCGCGGGTATCCGCTACAATGCGTTTGCAAGGGCCAGTTTCATACCCTGCGCCGCCTGCCGTTGGCACTTTAAACCCTTCAAAAATAGTTGTCAAGGCGGTATAGGTAAGTTCTGTAGTCTTTTCGTTTACATCATTTGTGGAGGTCTGCGCGTCCTGCTTAAACGGTGCGACGGAGCCTTTCAGATACTGGAAGTATTTATAGCCTCCCTCAACTTCTGCTTTGAAGGAAAGTGCCGAATAAATTTGCGTTGCTCTGCCGGTATCAACCAGCATGTGGGTTGTGGAATCATATCCTTTGCCTACAAGCAATGCTTCATCCTGTGTCGCAAGCCCGGAAATGGTAAGGACAACTTTTGTTTCGCCCTCTTTGGTGGAAACATAGCGTGCTTTCCCGCTGTAGTACCTCGTTTTTGTAGCTGTAGACGGCTCCTGAGACACGGATGCCGTCGGAGCCGAAACGCTCGGCGCTGGTGCTGTATATCCGTCTGCCGAATCAGTTACGCCAACCGAAAAATGTACGTCGGATACGTCAATATATTCACCGTTTTTATCAACTGCCATTGAATAAACCTCTTTTCTTATGTTTTATTGTTTATACGCTTGTTGAAGGTGTCTTCTCCAAGCACGGCCTCGATTTTCTCCCATTCAAACGCGGTAAAACCGATTATTTTTGCAAGCTGCTTGTTGTCGGTAGAAAAGCAGTTCATGCAATCGTGTTTACCGCATTTGCACGATTTGTTCTTCTCGCGGTCGCATGGATAAAATATTGATTTGCTTTCTGCTTTTCCGCATTCTGATAAACTATATTTTTCAATCTCAGCAAGCTTTTCAGTTAGTTCCTTGTTCTTTTCGGAAAGTTCTGCCATAGTGTGCACTCCTTACGTTGAAATGTTTCTGCGCTCCCGGTAAAAATAATCTTTCTGCCAATAGCTTGATTCTGTTACCGTGTCGTAGCCTCTGCGCCGGTTCCCCTGCGCCCGGTATCCCAACCCGATTAGATATGTTTCTAACGCTTCCGGCACGGTACATAGCCTTGTGCCATCGCTCTTTTCGTAGAGCGTGAATTGAACGCGGAAAGTTGTTGCCGTCCGGTTCCCGCTGTAATAGCAGGAGTCCGGGTCTGAAATGATATCATAAACAAGCCATTCATCAACCGGGTCATCGCGGTATTCAAATTCTGCGTAGGGCAAAGAAACACCGCCCACCAAGAAGCTGTCAAGGTGCGCGGCTACTGTAAGGCTGATATCCTGCGTATGTGTCATTTCGTGTCTATCCCCGCCCTTCGTTTGATAATTACTTTCCACTGAGAACGGATTTTGCCTTTTGTGCTGTCAATGGCTGGCCTGAACCACGGGTCTTTCAAAAAGCGCGGTTTACCGCCGGAAGGAAGCGGCTTAACCCCAAACTCCTGCCAATTCCCATCAAAAAAACCTTTTTCATTTGCCTTAATGTCCGTGCCGGTTCGTGTCGAAACAGTATTTCCTTCCTGCACAATCGGATCTTTGACTAATGCTTTCAGTGCCGCCCCTGTTTTTTTGTGCCGTTCAAGCCCTTGCTTCATAGCTTGATATTGGATTTCCTGCCCTGCTTCAACGCATTCCCGCGCGGCTGCGTTGATATCGTCTATTTTCTTCGCGTAGTCGGCAAGCAACTCTTCAAATTTTGGTGTTTGTATCTTTGCTTTCATCGTTTCCCCACCTTTTAATGCCCCGGCACTGCCGCTTTGATTTTAATTTCCAGCCACTCATGGCGGTTTAAAATATCGTTGATACTTACAATAGAATAAACCTGTGTGCCTATCTGTACGCGCATCGTTTCGTCAAGCGTAGGATAAGAGGAATAGCGTATAGTTACGGTTGCCGCCTTTGTAGCGTTTACCTGTTGCGCCGCCCATACTTCTTTGCCATGAATATAAACGATTTTCGCCCAAGGTGTTTTTTCAATTTGCCAATCGTCTTTTGTGTTTCCGCCGACCTTTGTCGGATGATTTTTCAGCAGCGTTATTTGTGTGCGTAAATCTCCGGCCTGCATCCATATGCCCCCTTAAAACCACTTTGCGCGATACATATTTAGCAATGCTTTCACGGCAAATTCAGTTTCACTTGATACACTTCCTACTGTTACCGCCGACCTGTTATCATACCAATAGCTTATTAGTAAGCTCATTGCCTGCTTGATTGATTTCGGCATAATATGGGTATCGTCGTATCCTGCGACGTAACGTACTTTAACAGCGTTTACCGGGTATTCCGTGAAATTCGGCCATGTGTGGCCATAGGGTAATACGATTCCGCCGACATTGCTTTCATCATCCACAAGGTAGCCCGTTCCCTCCGTCATGGTTGTTTCGGTTCCAACCGAATCTTTGTATTTTACGCTTGTGACAGATTGCAACGGAGGAAGCGGAAGCTCAAACCGGTCTTCATGCGGAAACGATGGTAAATATGCTTCGATAGTTTGTGTGGCAAGCGCACGGCGCGTAAAGTTTTCGCAGTATTCGCGGGCCGTTGTTATCAATGCGCCAATCAGCGCGTCCTCTGCGCTGCTGTCAACATGTACAAATAATTTTGCTTCCGTTGACGTTATCGGCTCCGTCACAACCGGCGTAATTATTTGGTAGTCCATCCGCTTACCTCCTATTTTCTATGAATTTGAAACGGCTTCTTTACTATTTGATTTTTTACGTGCACTTTGTTTTGCTGATTCGTCGTTGTCCTTCTTCTTATCCATGTTTTTGCTCATAATTTCGATGTTGGTTCTTGCCATTAAGGTTCCCCCTTACGTAGTCCATTCCGGGATTCCTGCCGCTGATACTTTTAGCGTTTGTCCGCTCGTTCCAATTGGTAATCTTGTAAGTACTTTTGAAGCATTAAGATAAAAAATATCTCCTGCTGCCGCCGACGCAAGCTGCTCGAATGCCGCTAAAACCTCTTTGTCCGATGCTCTGTGCAACGTGCCGCCAGTATTAGACAGCGTATTATCCATATCTGCAAGTGCGGTAATATCTGCATACAAAGTAGCTCCGGTTTTTAGATTGACCGTGTTCCGAATAGCATACATGCTGAAAAATTCCGCTGTCGTTCCGGCTTCAAGATTGACTGTGCAACTATCCACGCAGGAACATCCGGGGCAAAAATAGCTGTCTGTTACCGTTACTTCGTTCCCAACATATGCGCCGCCTGTCATACCGGCGAATCCTTGAATCCCAGTAATGTTGATTGTGCAGTTCATCCAAAGATTGTCGTCACCGGTAACCTGAATATAAGAATCCTGCTTTTCCGCTGTAGTCCCGTTTGCCGTTACATTCAAATGGCCGCCCAAATGGCAATCTTTGAATTCAAGCAGGAAATGGCCTGCTCCGGTTTGATTGATAGTGGAGCTTGTCGTTAAGTTAAGGTCTACTAATGCAAGGTGTTTAGACGTAGAGGTAATTGTCCCACTATATCCCGCGCCGGTAATGCCTCCATCACCGACAATCGTTATGAAATCCTTTGTGAGACTGATATTACCGGTATAGGGTAGACCAAGTTTTACTTCGATGATGTAAATGTTCGACGCAGTTGTACCCGCCGGAACCGCATCATGCGCCGCTTGAATGCTTTTATATGGAAATTCGCGGCTTCCGTTTGGCGTATATGTGTCCGTCCTGCCATTATCTACATGGAATACATGGCCAACGGTAAGCGCGCTTAAATTCGTTGTGCCTCCGTCGATTATGTCTTGAATTCCAGTCCCATTTTGCTTCAATGTTTTAGCGTCAAATGTTTTTGCGTCTGTAAACCTCGCTATTTCTTCGTTTGCATGGTTAGTAAAAACCAAGTCGCCGTTGTCTTGCATTGCGCTTATATTGTTTATCAATTATTTTTCGCCTCCCAAAAGGGAGGAGACGGAAAAATCCGTCCCCAATTTGTTAAGCAATCGTTGTAGGCGATTCAGTACCCGCATACCGCGGACCGGAAAGTATCGCCACGGCGGACACAAGCGTTGCGCCACCCGGAATAGACCATTTCAGCTCGAGGCACGGATAACCGTCCGTAAGTTCCCGCGCATCAATCTCAATCACATATGTGATGTTATCGTTGCCGGAAACGTCAATACCTGTTGCAGCTTCGGCAAGGGTACGCGCTCCGAGCGTGTCACCGGCTGCCGTAGTCTCTGCATAGTAGTGAAAGTCAATTGCCGTATCATTTGTCGGAGTAAAGTCGTCGCATTCCTCTACCGTTATATTACCTGCGTCGGCGTTTGTAGCCCCCGCAGTCACGATGATTGTCGCGTGTGCGTAGTTCTTCATGGAAAAAATATCGCTCGTTGCCGCTGCTGTAATTGACTGTGGCGGCAAAATATTTACAACATGTCCCTGTTCAGCTATATTCATTGTTAGCCCTCCCTTATCTGTCCGCTAAAACGACGAACGGTGAAAGTGTATTGCTGCCCTTGTACGGCGTGAGCGCACTGTTCCACATAGGCTGCCCATCTGTACGGTAAATGAAGCGGAATACGTTTTCGTCATACAGGAAGCGAACGTGAATTGACTGCGCCGACTGTAAGCCGCCTTTATCTATCATGGCGTACTGCGACATATCCGCAAGGATAATATCGCCTTTGTCTCCGAGCGCAGAGCACTGCTCTATCGGAATAACCGGTCTGCCAAACAATGTACTGTAAGGCTGTGCAGAAGCACCGCCAGCAGGCATATAGACCGGCTGCCCGCCTGTGCCGACTGAAAGTGCCATACTATATAGCTGTGGCTCTATGTCCTGATTAATGAACCATGTAGCATTCTGGCGCGAGCGCCCCCACATACGCGACCACATCTTAACAATGTTAGCCCACGCAACGGTATCGGCTGCCTGTTCACTTTCTTTTGCCACAGTTACGAGGCATGGCGAATTCAAAACACCGAGAGGCTGGCCGGAGCCTGTACCATTAATGCAGGCATCGTCTACTTTGAACGAAAATTCATCTGTGAATGCTTTTGTGACAATGGATTCCAGCGCCAGCGCATCGGAGAGAAGCTCATCCGTCGCGTAGCAAATACCCATAAGCTTTTTAAGGGATAATTCAATCTGGCGAAATTTCGGTTTTGTACCGGTCACGGTGTCGGCTTCGTTTTCCCAGTACATCTGAACACCGCCGTAACGGCTGCCGTTCGCGCGGGATTTTTCATCAATCCCATTAATTTTAACGCCATTCTTTCCCTCGCTGATTGGAATTCTAAATGCTTTTGCCGCAACGCTGGAAGCATCATAGGTTTTTGTCAGCAGGGTATTGGAAAAATCCATGTCAACAAGGAAACCGCCATCTGATGGAACCGCTTCGGATGCGCCGGAGGCTTTAACCGTAAGACGCGGGTCGACAGAGCCGCCCGGAGCTGATGCGGATTTTACTGCCATCAAAAATTCACCGGGGCTTTTCCACATTTTTGCGTGACTGTTAGGTTCAGCAGGGATAACGGGCGTTACCGGCTTTGTGTCTTTTACGATTTCGCCGTTTTCGTCGAAGTTTTTCCCTTTGTCAATTGTTTCTTGCATGGATATTTTTGCCTCAACCGTAGAAATATCCTTTTGCGCGTTTGTAAGTTCGTCGGCAGTTACTCCCTCTTTGTTCAAAAGAGCTTGCGCCGCTGTTTTCTTTGTCGCCAAATCAGCGAGCAAAGCGTTCATTGCTTTTGATTTAAACATTTGTGTACCTCCATAATTTAATTTAAATATTAAAAAAGCCCTACAGCGCAAGCTGTAAAGCAAGTTTAGCTTTTTGGGTTTTGACTTCTTGCTGTTCATATTCTGTAAACCAGTTATTTATTACCTGTATCCATTCATCTTTGTTTTTTCTTTGCTGGTCTGCGTTGATTCTGTCGATACAGGTTTGTTTGTCAGCATCCATCAAAACGAATTTAGCGTTTAGCCGATTGAGTTGGTCTTTTAAATCGCCTTTTGGGAAAGAAATAATAATCCATGCATTTTCAAAATTGTTATCTGGCATTTTATTTATGATTGCTTGTCTAAAATCAGTTAAATATAATATGAGATTATTATTTCTGTCGTATAAATCCAGCCCGGAAATGTCCCGCATAAGTTTATCAAAGTCAAATATAAGGTCATTGCTACTTTTGTTATTATTTACGTAGGTTGTTTTTCCACTCCCGGGTGGCCCCCAAATAACATAGAGTTTCATACATTCGCCCCATCAAAGCATAATTTGCAATGCCAATTTGGCTTTTTGGGTTGCTATTTCTGCTGCATCTTTTTCCCAAGGTGGGGTTTTGTCAAACTCTTTGTAATGCTTTGCAAGATGATTTTGTACCTTTACAACGTCCGCTTCCGGTATATCAGTTTGTGATAACCTTGCCGCTGCGTTTGCTACGCCTGCCCATACCACATCACCGTTTTTGTTGTGATGCCCAAGTTTTAAATCGCCGAATGTTGCGGGCGGCATTTCAGCGGCCCATGCGAAATGCTTCGCGATGTTGTTTTTCTCTGCGTCGGAAAGGTCGTCCCATGTTTGGTCTGTAAAATCCTGCAAAGTGAGAGCGGACCATGTTTCATCTTCCGGCGCTTTCCCGTATCCGGACGGATTTCCCGGAGAAACGCCTTTTTCAGTAGCTTTTGGCGGCATTCCTGCCTTTTGGAACGGAATAAAGTATGATTTTTTGCTTTCAAGCAGTTTCCAAACACGCTCTGCCGCCTTTTTCTCACTAAAATCAGACTTTTCAAGCACTTCAACGGCCCATTTCAGCATTGGGTTCGTGTCAATTCCGACGCTTTTAGCCGCCATTAAAGCTTCTGGATTGCACGGGACGGGCACGGTAGAGTACTCCATAAGCTCTTGCCAAGTGAAATCAATGCCCATTGGACGGCTTTTATCGGTTGAAAATGACCAATCAAGTCCTCTAAATCCGACTGAAACGGCATTCATAAAGCCTTTTGCGTACATTTGGCCGACCATATAACCCATTTCAGACAAATCGCGGGGCGCAAATTGTGCTTTTGACATTAGTTTCCCGGAAGCTATTGTTTCGCTAAGGCTCTTAGCAACTGGCGGTTGTGTATAATCATGCGCCCACAAAATAACCGGATTTTTGCGGTAATTGTCCAGTTCCCATCCATTTGCGTCTATGCTGTCGCCCGAACGGTCAACCGTGTCTGTGGATATAACAAAATCCACCGTAAGACCGTCTGTAGTGTCTTCGATGGATTTTATCGGGTCAAGATTATAGTATTTTCTTAGCATTGGGTTTTCTGTTTGCAGTTTCTTGTCCTTTTTAAAATCATCAATTTCGATAAACACCCCTCCACCCCCTTTCGGCGTGCTATCTTTTAATTTATTCATGTTTGCTGTCCCCCTTATTCAAAAGATTATAAATTTCAAGTGCTACCGCTTTAGCGGATTCCGGCGTCATTGAAACCATATTCATCGGAGTTAAGTACGCTTCACCCGCATCACCTATTGTATTTCTGTTTTCCATGCGCAAAATATCATTTACTGATAGCCAGCCCCATTGACGACCTATAGCATAAGCAGCATACCGGCTTGTAATATCACCTCTAAGCAAAGCGTCCATCGAGAATTCAAAGAACCACCCGGCTTTTCTTTGTTTGTCGGTTAAAATCTGCGTGTTTAGTGCTTCTTCCCAGCGCTTCGCCCACGGCAACATAGTATAAATTACAAATTCAAGTGACTGCTGCTCTATGTTGCTAAAAGTTGCCTTATCAAGGTTTTGAATTAAGTGGAGCGGGACACGGTATATCCGTGCAATCTCTTCCGTTTGAAATTTCCGGCTTTCAAGATACTGTGCGTCGGCTTGATTAATGGTAAGTTGCTTATATTCCGTGCCTCCCTCAAAGAGTGGCGTTTTGCCAACGTTCTGCTCCCCTGAAAAGTTTTTATCAAAGTCGTTTTTTAATCTGTTATATGATGTATCGCTAAGTTCTCCCGGAGTTGACAAATATCCGCTCGGTCTTGCGCCATTTTTGAAGAATTGATAGCCGAAATTCTCATATTGCAAACCAAGTTTGACGGCTTTTGCAGCGTATCCGATAGGCGTTAACCCGTTTATTCCGTCAATGCTAAGCCCCGGAATATGTAATATTTCGGTTCTTGTCATTGGCTTTTCTGCCCCATCGTTCTGCTTTACATGGTAAATTAGGTTGTACGGGGCTTCTTTGTTGCGCTCCATTCTCACTCTGCCCGGAGTAATCGGGTATAGCTGGACTATTTCCCCGGCTGCATTGTATAATTTCTGCGCATAGGCATTCCCACCCAAGTTTAGGTTTGTCATCATGCACTCTTTGAACGCAAACGGTGTCATTTCATCGTTCGGTTTGTTGTGCATCATGTCATAGATTGTTTCGGATGGTAAATCCTTTTTATCTCCGTTTGGCTGTCGCTGATATAACTTGATGGGCAAGGACGCAAGCGTTTCAGAAAGAACTCTAACACACGCAAATACCGCGGTATAGGTCATCGCTGTGTCTGCGTCGACTGGAGCATCCGGTAATGTGCTGTCATCCCCGCGCATCCATGATTTCATATAATTGTTAAAGTTCTTTTTTGAGAACGCTATTTTAAATCTGTCTGAAAATTTCAATTAATCACCTCCTAAAAATCTTATCCCATGTGCTTCATATGGATTTGAATGTGGCTTGACCACATATCTAACATGTGCGTTCATCAAACAGGCTGCCGGGTCTATGCGCTCGGTTGAATGCTCTTTGTCCAGCATGATATTTTCATTGCAGTCTGTCCGGGTTACAGCGTTTCCCATAGCCCATGCAATAACCGGGTCATTGTCGTGTATGACATTGCCCTTATAGACTTCATCCCGGAAGTTCTTCGTTGGATAGCCGAGCGTTAACATGCCTTGCGCAATATCTACCGGCTTATATCCTCTATCTTCAAGGCGTTGCGCTAACCATGTCGCCATTGCGCGGTCATAGCATACCTCGCCTTTTACCCAATGATTGGCTTCATACGTTTTGTCAAGATAATCGAGAATATAATCATAGTCAACGACAGCCCCCGGCGTTGCGGTAATCCATTTATTATCCTTTGCCCATAGGTCATATGATGTTTTGTCGTGCTTTCTATGTGTTTCAAGCGTTTCAAGCGGCATAAACGAATGCCCTTGTATTCCTATCCTGCCATCTGGCAATCTTATTTCATGCCCTAAACTGGTAAGGTCAATAGAAGCGGACAGGTCAAGGCCGGTGACTACTTCGCATCCTGTGGTATCTGGGAACGGTTTTTCTTTTGTAGCCCCGCATTTAGCCCATTTATCCATCTGCATGTATCCGGTTGCCCGCTGATTTACCCACACATCCATTGTTTTTGTGAGGAAATCGCGCATTTTTTCCGGTTTGTCTTTTGCTACTTGCAATTCAGAACGAATATTTTCAAGCACTATAGGGTCATTGTAAATAATCGGGTTTGATTTACGCCAGCAGGATTCGTCATTAATGTCATCAATCAAATTCCCATTTTCGTCTTTATCCAGTTCATAGATAACTGCAAAGTATCTATCATTCTCAACTGGATTATCCGGGTCAAGGATTTTTGATACATAAGTATATTCTTCCTTGTAACAAGGCGAATTCAGATTTACGCCGGCCGTCGTAATAATAATCAAAATTGGCTGTTTACGAGTTTTCATGCCGGAAGAACCTAAGTCATAGTATTCAGACGTTTCATGTTCATGGTATTCGTCGATTATAAAACATTGTGGATTCCCGCCCGAACCTTTTTCTTTATCATCTTTCGATAGTCTTGTAAATGATGAACCACTTTTGGGATGCTCAATTGCGCCGTACCGCGTAACAAATTTGTCTTTTAAATAATCACACCGCTTATAGATAAGATTTGCTTCATTCCACACCCATTTTGTTTGTTCACGTTTTGTCGCGGCTATGTAGACTTCGGAGCATGGCTCCCCAAATGCGGATTCTTCATAGAGTGCCACCATAGCAAGGTCTTGCGACTTCGCGTTTTTACGTGCCTTTTGAATGTAAGCATTGCGAAACCGGCGCAAGCCGTTGTCTTTACGTACCCATCCGTAAATCTGCCCGAATTCAAATTTTTCGGTTATATGCGGTTCTTTGAATGTCCCTTCAAGTCTACCCTTCGTATGCTTAAATAAACGCATCCAGTCAAAAAACAGATTTGCTTTTGATTCGTCGAATATATATGGAAAATCCTCCGTTCCCTGTCTTTCAAGGTCACGGAGGAATCGCATACAAGCCCAATTATTCTTTTTGCAGGAAACTATTTTCCCACTGATACAGTCGTTGCAATATTGGGTTAGTTCATTTATAAGCTCAGACATTACCAAACTTCCTATCAAATGCTGTCTTAGGCGGTGCTTCCTCTTTCTTCGGTACATTCTTTACGCGGGAAGTTGGGTTTAAGAACATTCTATCCTCCATTTTCAGTAGCATATCGCGTGAGCGGTTCAAGTTCCCTTCAATTCCGCTAATTGATTTATACATGGTAACCATCTGCCCTGGAGTTTCACATTTATCAATATCACTTTCCATACGTTCAAGCAACATTTCTTCGCTATCAACTTCGGCAGTCAAAAGGCAGTATCGATTGATGATGTTTTCGTCAAGACCGTCAACATAGTCAATATCCTTATACAGCTTTTGGAGCTTATAGAACATTTCAAGGGCGGTCGGGTTGCTTTTTACTTTCTTGTTTGGCTGATATGGCGAATCTGATTTTAAGGAATCTTCTTTCGCCTTTCTTTCTGCAATTTGTTTTTTAGTTAAATGGGTCTTTCCTTCTAATAAAATAAGCTCTATAGGTTTAGACGGACGTCCTGCCATGTTTTAGCTCCTTTCTGCCATAGTCAAGCGCTGGCTCCTTAAAACATTTCATTTAAGGAGATTTTTGCACGGATGAGG
>Ga0172381_10002129_pt1 | contig 22350 bp, 33 predicted proteins | sample Leawel6488metaG_FD_119754 | JGI IMG/M metagenome (GOLD analysis project Ga0172381, IMG submission 119754) | Leachate microbial communities from a municipal landfill in Southern Ontario, Canada - Leachate well 64-88 metaG | ecosystem: Engineered > Solid waste > Landfill > Unclassified | place...
AATCTGTTTGCCTCTATTGTTCAAAGTATTCAAATAAAAAGTGTAACGGAGATATTGGTCTCCATGGGCAAATATGTGAATGTTCAGTATTTGAATGGGATAAAGAAGGACTTACCATTTATAGAAAATGGTACAAAAGTAAAACCGGAACTTATTATAGAATCAAAGCAAGATGAAAGTCACTTGCCCAAATAAAGACAAATGTTCCATGAGTGTTAGAATCCTTTGCACCCATAAAAATAGTCACGAAAAGGGTTGCTATTGCAATCTATTCATAGGATGCCGTGGAGAAGGAATAAAGTGTGAACCAGATCAACCAAGATTTTCAAGGTTTCAGAGAATAAGAAAAACGGAGGAAATATGAAAATAATAGAATTTGATGAAATGTGTCCAAGTTGTAACGGAACAGGACTTTATGTAGGAATGGCTGAAAGAGACGGTTATGCTGTAGTATGTGGTAATTGTAAAGGATCAGGAAAGCACTACTTTTCTCATACATATAAAGAGTTTGAGAAGAGAAAGGAACGAGAAGGCATAAGAAAGGTTGTTCAAACAAATCCTGGGATATGTCTTGGAGGAAACTATGATTTTGGGGGAATGTTTTACCAGGATTGGAAAGAAGGTAAACCTTTTGTAATTGGTATGGAAATGAGACTTTATACTTGCCCTGCTTGGTGGTATCAGTCAGCGGATTATAAGAAGAAACCAGAATGGAAAGAATGTGGTTGGGGTGGTAGCTTCAGTAATTGCAAACATTTCTGTACAAAAGCTATTTGTTGGGCAAAATGGGATAATGAATATGACAAATTACTACCCAAATGCTTGGCAAGGAACCGGGATATTATTAGTCATGCGAGAAATGTAATGATGGTAAATGGCGATGGGTAAAGAAACCCATTAGGAATTATCAAATGGAATTATTTAAGGAGAGAGAAAAATGAGTGTAAGAACTACCATAAATGTTATTTTACGTATAATGGTACTATTGACAAACAATAACACATGATGTACTATATACGTAAAATAACTTATGGGGGTTTTATATGACAGAGTTAGAAATAATGTGGGTTGCTGGTTTTCTTGAGGGAGAGGGTTGCTTTTTTACATCACCAACAAATTCTCCTGGGGTTAAAGTGTGTTTAACAGATAAAGATGTATTAGATAAATATGGTAAATTAATTGATAGACCAGTTAAAGGACCATATTCGGATAATCGTATTGGATATAAAGTTAGATGGGAGGTAAATCTTTATGGAAAACCGGCAATTGTATTGATGCAAAGTATTCTCCCTCATATGGGAGGGAGAAGATCAATAAAAATACAAAAAATAATTGTTGATGCAAATAATCATGAATTAAAACGTCCAATTAGTGTTAGATCATTAAATGCGACGTGTCACCCAGAAAAGAAACGATATCATTCAGATGGAAGATGTCATAATTGTTATGAAAGAGATAGACGACACAATAAAAAGGAGAAATAAAATGTCTTATTTACATATCCCCAACCTTTACAAGGATAAAAGCATACTTTTATTTAAAGAAGCATACGCACTTGAGAAAATTCATGGGACCAGTGCCCATATAGCATGGAATGAAGGTAATCTTACTCTATTCGCTGGTGGAATTAAATATGAACTCTTCACTAAGCTATTTGACCATAAAGCTCTCAAAGCAGGATTTGAAAAGATGGGGCATAAGAAAGTCTGTATTTATGGTGAAGCTTATGGGGGAAGTTGTCAGGGAATGTCGGCAACATATGGAAAAGACCTTAAATTTATTGCTTTTTAAGTCAGTATAAATGATAACTTTGTTAATGTTCCTACGGCTGAAGCAATTGTAATCAATACCTTTGGTCTTGAATTTGTAAGCTATGAAAGAATATCTTGTACAATTGAAGCCCTAAATGAAGCCAAAGAAAAGCCTTCAATACAAGCAAAAAGAAATGGAATAGAAGAGGATAAGAAACGAGAAGGAATAGTTTGCCGACCACTTGTAGAAGCCTTTCTTTTTGGAGGAACTAAACGTGTAATATGCAAACATAAGAACGATGATTTTATAGAAACCAAAACCACAAGACCAGTTTTAGGAGACGAAGACAAACTTATTGTTCTTGAATCTGCTACAAAGATAGCAGATGAATGGGTTACGGAAATGAGATTACAGCATGTACTTGATAAGCTCTCTTGTCCCATAGATACCTCAAGCATTAGTGAAGTTATCTCCGCTATGCAAGAAGATATTGAAAGAGAAGGGGAAGGGGAAATAGTCATGACTCCTGATGCTAGAAAAGCAATTGGGAGAAAAACAGCATCCATATACAAGGAATTTTTGAAAGAATCATTAAAGGAGGAAAAATGATAATAGATGAAAAGCTCACGGAAGTAGTTAATATCCTATCTCTTGTTCTATCCAAAGCAAATGAATTACCTAATACAACGGAAGCACTTGTTATACGGGGTAGTATCAATCTTGTCCTAGGGGCATTGAGAAAAGGGAAAACAGCGGAACTTGCAGCAATGCTTATTCCCGTATCTCAAACTCTTGTCAAAATGCTAGATAAGGAAAAGCCATCAACAAATATTATAACTCTTAAGGATAAAGGAGGACTTGTGCACAATGAAAATAATAGAAAATGGTTGTCAAACTCTCTTGAGGAAAAAGATCGGAGAATAAAGGAACTTGAGGGAAGACTTGCTTATATTGACAGTGAAGACTTCAGGGAGAAATTAGCCGCTTATTTTAGTCTTGCAATAATTCGTGGACATCTAGGAATAATTGACCCTAGAAAAGGAAATGAACATTATGAATTTGCGGATAAAATATTTTCTCTTCTAAGGCCGAAATAATGCCCTACAATAGCATTTACAAAATAGGCCCCGTAGTTATAGGGATAGATAGGAAACGTTTCGTCTTGAGCCTAAAATCGACCTTTAAACAGGAATTTATCGACGAGTTACGATACAGAATAGCGCCTCCTCATAGGGATTGGGTGAAAGAGAAGAAAATATGGGTAATTGACCTTGACTTTATAGAAGAAGTTAAGGAAATGATTAGGAGACATTTTAAGGAGGAATGACATGGCAGTCAAAGCCCTATCATGTAAACCCTAATCCTATATTCTATGCTATTGATACACGGTATTGGAAATAGGGAGAGGAGGGGATAATGAAAAGTCTAAGGGACAGATATAATATTGATATTCATTTCTTTACCTTAGTTAATTTAATGGTAAATCAAATTCATACTTGCAAATATACACCATCTGAAATGAGAGAAGCAGCAATACTAGCGTCAATTATTTATGCTGAACAAAACCCGCAAGTATACTCTTTCCCGAAGGAAGTACTTGATTAGTTAGATGGAGTAGAGAAATTATAACGTCGGGATAGAAAAACGTATATATAATAAGTGGGTGAAGTTCTATATTGACGGATCGGACACGTTAATATAGAAAAGTAGTATAGGAGATAACGCGATATGAAAAATTGTTGTTTTGTTTTTAGCCTTTATTTGAGTGGACAGGTTCTTGGTGATTAAACCCGTCAAGAACCGTCCGAAAAACTGGTTCGATGTGGTGCGTTATCTCCCATCTTGAACCTGTTCATTCAGATAAGGGCTAATTTTTTGTTTAAAAATAGGAGGTAAAAAGATGACTAGTGGATTACAAGCATTTCTTGATTGTAAATCTGAAGAAGAACTAATAAAAAGTAAAGAGGAATTTTCTTGGGGACGAGAATTAACTGGGGTTTATTTCCTTATAAATAAGGACAAAATTCAATACGTCGGAAAAACAACTGATTTTAGTAAACGACTGTTTCAACATTATTCAAAAGGAGAAATACCGTTTACGCATTTTAATTTTCTCCCTTTTCAAAAAGAGGAAATAGATAGGCAAGAAATGATGTATATTTATAAATTTCAACCTCTTTTTAATAAAAAATTATGGAATAAAAACGCCGCCAGATACTTTGGTTTAATTCATTTATCTACAGTAAAAAATACCATAAAGCAAATAGCAAAAAGAAGCAACAAGGATAATTTGGTTTTTATTCATGACCTCAAAAAAATAATCAAAAAAGGTCTTATAAAACCAGTACTTTGCGATTTATACGATGTTGAAGATATTGTTCATGTAATAAATAAAATTACCGTTAACAATAGTTGGTTATATGGAGAATTTTGTGATATTATCAAAACAATACCTGAAGAATGTAATAAAAATGGAAAAATATATGATTTTTAAAGAAGGTACTAATAATGGAAAATAACTTACTCACTATCATTAATCAAGAGGAAGACGAAAATTACAAACTTGTGTACCTTAATTGTGTTCAAGATAAACAACTATCGTGGAAGGCAAAAGGAATACACTTGTATCTTGTAAGCAGAAAAAAGGATTGGAAAATTTATCAAAATGATTTAATAAACCGATCAATTGATGGTGAATCAAGTCTTCATTCTGGTATCAAAGAATTAATAAAATATCACTATATCTATCGAATATGCAGAAGAGGTTCATTTGAAGATGCAAAGCTTAAATCCCAATGGGGTTATATTACATTAAGAAATCCTCTACCTAAAGAAGAAGCAGAAAAGATGCTTAGTAATGGTTGGAAAATATATGAACCTCCTAAGAAGGAAGAAGACCAAGAAGATGAAAATAACACCCCAAGAAAATCGCCTAGCGATAATCGCCCTGAGATTTTAGACCCCTATAGTATAAAGAAGAATAATACAAAAAATAGTATAGAAGATAATACAATAAGTAAAGAATATTTTTCTAAAGAAAAATATAACGCTTCTGGTGAAGCGTCTTCTATTTCTCATAATAGATTTTCAAGAAGTAAGAACTTTGATCCGGGTCTTATCTCAGAGAAAGAGAAACCCCAATCAAAAGCTTCCTTACTTAAGTATTCAGTTGATGACCAATTTTTACCTCCTAAAAAGGAGAAGAAGGAATATCATATAAATAAAACAACCAAGAATATCCTTACTGTATTCAACGAAGTTATGGGAAAGAATATTAAGGAAACCTCAAAAGGTGCTTATGATGCCCAAGGTTATATAAATAAGATTATTGCAGGAACCTTTGCTAATGACAAAGGAGAAGAATACAAGCAATATAAGAATAAGCCTATTACTGAAGAACAAATTATTTCCGTTATAAAGGAAAGGTTTAATAAAGCAGCGAATGATTATGATTATATGCCTGAAAATAAGAAGAATCACAAAAGTCTTACCTTATCTGAATTTTTCTGGTCCCCATTTAGGCAAATAAAATCTTACTTATTCAAGTATCTTATGGAAGAACCAAAAATAGTGAAGTATAGGAAATATCAGGATTTGGGAGACGACTATTATCCTGAACGAGTTAAACAATTCATATTGAGGTACAAGAAAGCCAAGTATGGAGATATACACTTTTTTATCATAGATGGTTGGGAAAAGGATAATAGACCTTATTTTCAGCATGGAATAGAAAATAGCCTAAAATACCTTAAAAAAAATAAAGAATTATTCAAATATGGAGAACCAAGCCTTGAAGAGTTTATTACTGAATTATGCGATGCTATTGAAAGTAGAGTAAATGGTGGAGATACACCTATTACATGGAAAACAATAACACCAGGATGGTATTGTGATAAGTATGCATTTGATGCTCTTGCAATATATCATAGTCAAGACAAGAATATCATAAAGGACGGGACTGAATATGAGGGCGAGAACAGAAATTATGAAGATGAAGGAGATGAATAAATGAAAGCTCAGTGGTTAACTTCAAGATCACAAGTTGAATGGATGGAATATTTCGGGATAGTATCAGATGTAAAGATTATTCAATCAAATGTTTTTCAGAAGTTGTCAAAACAATGCCCATTAGGATATGAGGTTTGTAGAGTAAGAGCAGTAATAATTAATCCTAATGGTGAATGGGAACAAGAGTGGTTAGGTCCAAGATATTGCAATCCAGACGAAGGTTATCCAGGACAGGGGTATTATAATGAATTTGAAATAGTAGGAGAACCAGAATGAAAGTCCTTACCGAACAAGCTCAATCCGATCGTTTTGCTTTTAAAGAACTTTATGGGAATGGTAATTGTAGCTGTTTCCAAAACGCCCCTTGTGGGAGTTGTATGCATCCCGGTAATCCACATAATCAAGAAGACGAAGAGTTTTGGGAAAGTGATAATTTATGGGAATTGCTTGATGAAAATTTTAAAGCAATAAATAGTAGAAACACGTGTCTTGATGAATGGGATATTTGGATATATGAAATGTCTTTGATGATGGATAAGACAGAACACAAGGGAATGGTTGATAGAAGGTTAAGGAAAGGAAGACCTATATGAAAAGGCTTGTTTGTAGGTTATTTCACAGAAAATACCATAGAGATGACGGGGCGTGGTGTCATTACTATTATTTCATTTGTACAAAATGTGACCGTGTTTGGTCTATTTATGGAGGTGATTAATAAGTATATTCGGATTCTGAAGCCTTGAGAATGATTGAGCAAGGCGCAGTAACTATTTTTGTAAAGAATGAATGTCAATATTTCGTCTGTAAATGTTTCATAGGTATAAAGTTATGCTTTTCCTTTTAAAACCTTGCTACGAGCCTTATACACGATTCTAGAGGGTATTTTCAAGACCATCTTGCCTTGTTATTTGTTGATTGGGAAAAATAAGTGCTAAAAAATTATGAAAATAAGTTATAGTAAATACGAAGTATAAATAATTTGGAGGTGATAGTATGATATATGACAACGCAATAGTTGGTATTATGTTGGGGCTTCTTTTTATAGCGGGATTACTAATTATAGGAGGTATTGTAGGATGAGGAATGATAGCCCATTTATGCCGTGGAATAATATGATGAATTGGGATAACCCATTTAAGCCTTATAATGATCCTATGTATAGGGATGATCCTTTTGCTCCTTGGAATAGTCCTTTGAGTGATGAACGAGATTATGATAGATGGTGTGATAAAAATAGAATCCCGAATAGGGACAGGTAAGGAGGAAAGTAAATGGGTACATTATTAATGATAGTGGTAACACTTTTTATTTCATTTCTTGGTGCAATGACAGCAAAAATATTTGATGATAAAGGTGTGTCTTGGGTGTACACATATCTTTGCGGAGCAATAACCATAAAGGTTCTTGATATAGTAGGGAATTTAATAATTAAGGTGATGAAATGATAGATGAATACAAATTAAGGACAGATATAAAAAAAGTAATAAACAATCACCAGCGTTATAGCAATGGTCCAGAAGAATTGATAGACAATATTATTGAAGCGATAAAGCAGAATATTCCCATGGCTTTTGTAAGAAAAGTGATGGAAGAAGAAGTGGTAATGAAAGGGGAAATATAATGGAGGCAAAGAAATTCAAGATATGGTTGGAGAAATTAGCTGATGGAAAATGTCTTGTACATGGAGCAGAACAAGGAACTGTGGAATTTGGTGATATCTATACAGGTACAACTTTTATGCGCACTATCAGGAGTACAAATCCGGGATATAAGGAGAAGAAGGAATGAAATCTTGGTTTAAATTAATTGCAGTTGGTTGGATTCTTAATACGTCATATCAGATCTTATTTCAAGATATTATGGGAAAAGAAAGATTTTTGAAGTATATTGATAATATGTGGGTATCTGGTTATGTTACCGTTACAGCGGCTATTGTTATGTTAATTTGTTGTTATAGTGTAGTAATGAGTGTAATAGGTAAGGAGAAAATAAAATGAGTAATAAAAAGAAAGGTAGAGAGTTGACGGATGAAGAAATAAAGAATTTACCTTTAGACTTGAAAATATGCTTCATGCTTTGTCCGTGGAACACACGAGCCGAGATAACATCGATGGAAACGTGGGCACTTGAAGTTGGGTGGTTGAAAGATGATGATTGTGAAGAAACATATGATGATGAAGCATACATTGAAATGGTAGAATATGCACTAAAGGAGGCAGAAAATACACTTGAATATGTAAAGAGATTCATTCTATTAAGGGATTATAATGGTAAAATATGGAATTAGGTGGGATGATTGTCACTTCGTAGGAAAAAGATCGACAGTGGAATAGAACAGAAAATTATTACTGCTATTATTGTTTCTGATCCTTTTCTTAGAGAGATATACCCTGCTCTTAGATCAGAATACTTTCAGCAACCGCACCTTGCCTTGATTGCAAAATGGGTAGGGGAATATTATGGACAGTATAAACATTGCCCAAACAGAGATATAGAAAATATATTTTTATGTGAGAAATCTACTATACGGGAAGAGGACACGAAGATGGTGGAAACACTTCTTACTTCTCTTTCCGAGAAGTATGAAGAAACTGGACTCAATGTCGATTATTTAAAAGACCAGACAATTCCGTTTTTTAAGGCTCGTGCAGTAGACCTATTAAAAACAGACATAGAATCTCTTAACGAAGTAGGAAGAACTGAAGAAGCAGAGAAAAGGATATTGGAGTACAAAAGGATTTCGCGTGTACTGAGTAAGTGGGTAAATCCTTTTGATGAAGAATACATACGTAAAGTATATAGAAAACACTTGTCAGATCAACCACAGGAGAGTGAAGACTATTTATTCAAGTTACCAGGAGTTCTTGGTGATTTTGTTGGGCCGCTTAAGCGTTCATGGTTCTTAGCAATAGAAGCTCCGTATAAACGTGGAAAAACGTGGATGATGCTTTCTATGGCTATTATTGCATTACAGGCTCACCTAAAGGTTGCTGTGGTGTCTTTGGAAATGAAAGATGAAGAAGTAGCAGCAAGAAATTATTCCATGATAACATCGATGGTACAAGAAGCTGGAACGTATCTTTTTCCTGTATGGGATTGTAAATTTAATCAGGAAGGAGGTTGTAAGAAAAGAGAAAGAACAGGAGATACGCGACTCCTTACTGAGGATGGGAAAAAACCTAAGTATGATGAAAAGTTAAAGTATAAAGTGTGTTCAGTATGTAAGGGAATAAAAGGAAGTGGCTATAAGACAGCTACGTGGTATGAAAGTATTGTTAAAGATAAAATGACCTATACTGACTTGGTAGCCCAAATAAGTCATTTCAAAATGTCTTACGGAGACAAGTTGAGACTTATTTCATATCCCGCTCGCACGGCTACTCTATCTCAAGTTATGTCGGACGTTGATAACTTGGAATTTACAGAAGAGTTTATTCCTGATGTTATCATAATAGATTATGCAGATATTCTTGCAAGTGAAGAAGGTAATATAGACACAAGACATAAGTTAGATTCTATATGGAGTTCTCTGAAATCCTTAGCCCAACAAAAGAATTGTCTTGTTATTAGTGCCACACAGGCAAATCGTAATTCTATGAAAAAGAAAAACACCGATGTTACAGACGCTTCCGAGGATAGTAGGAAATTGGGTCATGTGGATGTGATGTTGCCGTTATCCCAAGTGGAATCAGAAAAGGACGAGGGTATTATGAGAGTAGGGCTGTTTCATCGTCATAGGAAGTTTAACGACCGACAAGTTTCTATTTTACAGATGCTTGAAATGGGTCAGGTAATTATAGACTCTTCATGGTGATATGAATGATAATAGGTAAATGCCTTAGATGTGGCTCATGTTGCCTTTACGGGAGCGCTATAGAATACGATGTTTTCCGTAAAAATAGCTGTCCCGATATTGCTGTATTCAAAAAAGTGCATAAGAAGAAAAGGGAAAAAATAATGCCTTGTATTTATCTTACATTTGATATTAGTACAAGGCTTGCTATATGCAATAATTACGGTTCACGCCCGGTAGTATGTAGACAATACCCTTATTGTAAACAGGAATTGATTTTTAAAAATTGCGGATTCAAGGAGGAATAAAATGGATAGGTTTATTACTATAGAATTTGGAAAAGGAAATATTGGTATTGCACAAGCTGAATTTGAAAATAGAGTTGCAATAACATTAAGAAGTTTAAATAAAGAGTATGAAATTGGTCAATTTTTAGAATTTGAACCAAAAGGCAGACCTATTCTTGCCTTAACTTTTACGAATAGGGATAGTGTAGATGTGGTGATAGAGGCATTACGAGGAATAAGAGATAAAATAATTACTTTTACAACTGCGTAAATGGTTAAAATTTCTTGAAAGTGGGTTATACTAAATTAGAGATCATATTACGAGATAGGAGGCATTTATGGACAAGAATTTTTCTAAGGCTATTGAACATTTGAAGGTGCTATTTAGTGGAATGGAAAGAGAATATTTTATAAGTAGAGAAGATGATGGTTTAATTTTTGACGTTCCTTGGGTGGTAATTGTGACTTTTGATAATAATGAAGTTGCAGTTTCTTTTTATAGCAATTGCCATCCAAATATGGCTTCTGAAATTACTCAGAGTATTTGTAATGCAGGAGTAAAATTTACTATTTATGAATCTCAATTTCCTGTTTTTGATAAAAAAGGGAAACAGATTGGTATGGTTTTTGGTGAAGAGGCTGATATAGCGTTTGAAAATTATTGGGCATCTAAATTAGTAAAACATGCCCGTAGAAATAATTAAGAGGTTTTAGATATGAAATCTATTGTAAAGATGCTATTTGGAAGTCATTTATATGGTACCGAAACACCCAAATCTGATATGGATTATAAAGGTGTTTTTCTACCTGACAAAAGAGATTTGTTACTTGGTAAAGTTCCTAAGTCTGTTTCAAGTAACACCAAACAGGGAAATGGTAAAAATTCTCAAGAAGACATTGATACAGAAATATATAGCTTGTCTTATTTTATCCACCTTGCCTGTGAAGGGGAAACCGTTGCACTAGATATGCTTCATGCTCCTGAAAATATGCTTGTTAAAACTGGTTCTATTTGGAATGCAATTGTAAGTAATCGTGAAAGGTTTTATACAAAGAACCTCAAAGCCTTTATTGGTTATGCTCGAAGGCAAGCAAGTAAATATGGCGTGAAAGGAAGTAGACTTAATGATGCAAAGAAAGTTCTTGATTATATTGCAAGTGTCCCTTCTCAAAGAATGATTGATATTTGGGATAAATTACCTGAAGGAGAACATATTCATAAGAATGAAAATGTTATTCCAAGAACATATGAAGTGTGTGGAAGACAAATTCAAGAAACAGCAACAACAATGTATGGGTATGATATAGTAAAGAGATTTTATGCTAGTTACGGAGCAAGAGCAGAACAAGCTTCTAAGAATATGGGAATTGACTGGAAAGCAGTAAGTCATGCACTTAGAGCAGCATATCAGGCAAAACAAATCCTTACTGAGGGAACAATAGTTTTTCCTCTAAAGGAAGCCAATTTTTTAAAGCAAGTAAAAGCCGGGGAATTAGACTATTCAACTCTTGTTTCGCCGCTGCTTGATGAACTTATAAGTGAAGTGGGACAGCTTTCAGAAAAGTCAACGTTACCTATGGAAGTAGATAGGAAATATTGGGATGATTTTATTGTATCAGTTATGGAAGAATACGTGATATAATGGAAGAACTATTAACTCTAGAAGACCTTAACCCCATATTTGATCTTGTCGATGCCTGTAAAGGCGTTGAACAGGAACACGACCATCATCCTGAAGGGGATGTATACACGCATTTAATGCAGACAGTAAATAGAGCTTTTAAGGAAACCCATGATATAGACCTTATACTTGCCGCCCTATTACATGATGTAGGGAAACAAGTAATAACGCATGGGCATGAAGAACAAAGTGTGGAAATGCTTAAGGACTTGGTGAGCCCAAAAGTCTTGTGGCTTATTGAGCATCATATGAGAGTATGGAAATATATTGATGGAGGAATGAAAAGACAAGCTAAATGTCAATATCTTATTGAACATCCTTGGTTCGTTGATTTAATTCAATTAGCACGGTGGGATAAAATGGGAAGGGTAAAAGGGTTTGTACCTAAATTGATGAGGCAGGATATTGTAGATAGATTTAATAAAACAGTTGAGGAAAGATGGGTAATTAATGGAAATAAGATAGAGAAAATATTAATGAGAAAGGAGATATAATGGATAAGGATAAACAAGAGGCAGTTAATAAATTTCTTACAGAAGAAATGGGTAAATGTTGGCATGAATGGGAAAAAGGCTATGGTTATTTTTATACGTGTGAAAAATGTAATCAAGAGTTTGAAGGCAGATTTCCTTATATGCCCAATTATTTTATATGGGAAGGATTTGGTATTTTATGGAATTGGGCGAAGGGGCAGGAATGGTGGTATACAGCAGAGATTGAAATAGAGGAAGAGGGTAAACCAAGAGGATTTATCCAGGTATACGGGATAGTAGAATGTAATAGTGATAATATTCCTCAGTGGGGATTTCCTGAGAAATATATTGATCCCATCATTTTCCCCATCAAACTAGCTGAATTTCTTGGCTGGAAGGAAGAACTATGAAAGGTACAATGTGGTATAGAATCCCCGAAAATTGTGAAAGAAGTTATTATAAATTAGAGCTTACTGGAGGATGGGAATATTGGAAAGACCCTGAAAGTTACCCCGGTGTAGCTGAAAAAGCAGGAGAAGACTTTTGGAATAATCACGATGGATGGGAAGATACATGGCCCTTGGTAATTAGTTTACATGAATTTGAAGAAGGACCAGAACTAGGTCGGTATAGTGTTGATATGGAAGGTGTACCAACATTTTATGCAAGTGAGATAAAGGAGGAAAAGTGAAAAAGGTAGGTAAACTATTGACTCCTAAGAAGAAAGAATTAGAGTTAGTTAATAATGAGCGAGTAGTTTATTGGGCAGATATTATGTTCACTTTTGGAATTGAAACAATTGAACAGGAATGGAAGGAATTAGTATGTCCTGAAATTGAAGAATTTGGAATAGAATTTGGTGATGTTAAATATACCAATGATTTACCTCTAACAGGAGAGCAAAGACACATTCCTTATGATATTCTATTTTTTGATTGGGGAGGAATGTCAATGGGGAATAGTATGTTAGATCATTTTTGTAAATACATTCTTGAAGACGCAGTAGATCATCCGAGTGTATTTTATGTTATGGTAAGTTCTATGACAAAATTTGCTATGAAAGATGCAATTGAAGAATTTGGTCCTAATATTCCAGCCAATATCTTTTTATCAGTCCCTGATTTTATGAAGTACTATAAAAAATTTATGCAAGTACGAAGCAGAAAGATAAAGGAGAAAAAATGAAAAAGTCTAATCCGGTTTATTTTGAAAGATCAAAGATTCTTGTGAATGGGCATTTATATGCGGATTTACACTCAGACATGCGTTCTACAGTTTCAGGGTTACTTTCGTATATCGATATAGAAAATTCGCCCTTACACGCCATTAAGCGTAATCTACAGGCTGTTTTCGACATTGCTACAGAACACTTTTCTCAGGAACGGGAATTTTACAAGGGGAAAGAGAGAAGTGCCATTACCAAGTTTATCAAAAATATGCAATTATTAAGAGATACGTGGGCAGAAATTAATATTAAGGAAGTATTGGCTAAGAGATATTATGAATATCTCTTAAATCTTGAAGGCTTGGGATCATTACCGGGATTTGGGGTTATGGATAAAATAGGAAATCCAGAAAAGACAAGTATTTCTCAAGCAAGAGAAAAATAAAGGGCTAAAATTTTTCAAAAGTAGGTTATACTAAATATGAAGTACTAAACAAAATTCTTGAGGAGGAAACAAATGAGTACAAAGAAGAAAGACAGCGGCATAGATTTTGGAAAACTTAAAGAAGCATGTAAAGTGTTCAATGAAAGAGCGTATAAGGATGTGAAGGGTAATATTATCAATATCAAATACGTGGCAAAACCTGTTCTAGTAATTATTGAGAATTTTATGACGTGTTGTGAGTTACTTCCTGGTCCAGTTCAGGATGCCCTTCCTGATGATGATATACTTACGGTTATGTTTCAGGAAATAGAAGAGGAACAGAAAAGAGTACTTGCAGAGCAGGAAGGAAAGAAAGCGGAAACCATTGTGGTAGAAAGTACGGATGTTGGTAAAGTAGAAGATGTTATTGAGGAAAATCCTGTTGAAGAAAAGAAACCTGAAGTTGTTGAAGAGGAAAAAGTTGAAAATCCTATTCCTGATAAAGTAGAGCCTGAGAAGGAACCGGTTAAACCCGGTAGAAAATCTATTGAGAAAAAAGTAGAGGTAGTTGGAAAACTTGAGGATATTTTAACTTATGTCCCTAAAGGTTCACCACAGAAATTTGTTGAAACAGTTATGAATAACGATGGTATTACTATGGCAGAAATAAGAAAGCAGGACTGGAATCCTACAGGTAAATCATTCTATGACCCGCTTAAGAAACTAGTGGGTATTGGATTAATGTCTATTGATTCTCAGAAAAAGATAAGGGTAGTAAAGAAAGATGATTAAGGGATTGTTTGAAATTGAACCTGAATGGAAAGAAAAATGGGAGGGGATGCCAGAGTATATAGGTAGAAATTTAGAATGGGGTTCAATTACAATTCGTTTTCGTAGTAAAGAGGATCAACAGGAGTTTGCTGAGTTTTTAGGGCAAACGATAACGGAGCTTACGAAATCTTTATGGTATCCTAAACCAGAGAAGGGCACGTTAAAACCAAAGTTTATAGATAGTACGAGAATAATTCCTACCTATCCAATTTATGTTATTTCAAAGGGTAGGTGGGAATCTCGTATGACAAGTAAGGCGTTAGAGAAGATAAATGTTCCATATCATATTGTAGTTGAACCTCAAGAATACGATAATTATGCAGAGGTAATAGACAAGGAAAAGGTATTAACTCTTCCATTTAGTAATCTTGGTCAAGGTTCTATTCCTGCGCGTAATTGGGTATGGGAACATGCAATTAGTACCGGGTCAGAAAGACATTGGATATTAGATGATAATATTCAAAGTTTTATTAGATATAATGATAATAAGAAAACGGAAGTAACAAATGGAGAAATTTTTTGTCATTGTGAAGAGTTTACAGATAGATTTTCTAATGTTGCTATTTCTGGAATGAATTACATGATGTTTGTAAAGCAAGAAGATTTTGTTCCACCATATTATTTAAATACACGAGTATACTCTTGTATTCTTATACGTAATGACATTCCTTATCGATGGAGAGGGCGATATAATGAGGATACAGACCTTTCTCTTAGAGCATTGAAAGACGGTTGGTGTACTGTGTTATTTAATACATTTCTTGCGCTTAAAACTCCAACAATGACAATGAAAGGTGGTAATACGGATGAACTTTATCAGGAAGACGGAAGACTTTTAATGGCGCAATCATTACAGGAACAGCACCCTGATGTTGTAAAAGTTACTCGTAAATGGAATAGATGGCAACACCATGTAAATTATAAGCCATTTAAGAAGAATAAACTTATTTTGAAAAGTGAATAAAGGAGGAAATATTGAATAGAAAAGATTTAGTAAATGCATTGGGTATTGTTATGCCTGGAGTAGATAATAAAGGACTTGCGGGGATAACAGGTGGTGATAGTTTTGTTTTTGATGGTCAATGGATAAAGACGTATAATGATAGTGTTGCTGTATCTTATCCCTTTGAAACAGGAATATCTTGTACGGTAAAAGCAGATAAGTTATATCAGTCCCTGAATAAGATGAAAGGGGATGAAATAAGCCTTGAGTTAGGGGATAATGTTCTCACGGTTAAATGTGGGATTACAACACTAAGCGCACCAGTTTTTGAGGATTCAAATGTAAATCAGAAAATAGTTGATAATCTTACTCTTGAAGGTGTTGAGTGGAAGGATTTACCAAAAGGATTTATAGAAGGTTTGAAGAGTAGTATTTTTAGTGTTAGCTCCAATACTGCGTATGGTTCTCTATGCGGGGTTTGTTTTGAAAGTAGTAATATTCTATCTTCAGATAACTTTCGTGCTACCTGGAGTATTATAAGCGAAATGGTAGATGGTTTTCTTCTTCCCTCGACTTCAGCAAAGGAACTTCTTAAACTCAATGGTCTTGAGAAGTATTTTGTAACGGATTCTTGGGTACATTTTATGTCTGATAAAGGGGTAATATTTAGTGTTCGGTTATGGAGTAATGATTTCCCCGTAGATAGGATAAAAGAACTGTTTCCTACTAAAGAAATAGGAAGTAAGTATATTTTTCCTGAAGAACTTGTAGAGTCAATAAATAGAGTATCGAACCTATCTTATGAGGATGATGGATTTAATGCTTATGGGGGAAGTGTTAAGCTTACGCGAGTAAAAGATAACCTCATTGTAAAAGGTGAAAAGGGCGGATTCAAGATAGAGGATAAGATAAAGATTGATAAGAAAACTTTCCCTGCTAAGTTTGATGTAATGTTACCGTATGAATCATTGAAGGATATTCTGAATAGGACAAGGGAATTTTACCTTTGTGAGAATTTTATCTATTTTGAAATGGAAAACTTCAAGCACATTATGGCGGTGAACTTTGAGGGTGAATAATGATAAAGGGGTTAATTAATGTTGAATTACAAGTAAAGAAGCATAGATTTGAAAGAACTGTTCCGAGTAAAGGAATAGCGGTAAATAAAAAGTTTCATATTAAGAAAGATAAAACGGCTTTTGTCATTATAAAGCCGTTTGATTTTAGTAAATACCCAAATGTATTTTCAAAAGTTGATGTGCTTGTACAGGAAATATCGGCCCTTACTGAGAATGAAAAAATAGATGTGCTTAACGGAGTAAAGGAAAAATTACATAAGATAAGCCCATTTGCTAATGAACCAGTTGATTGTGTTCAATGGGTGCCTTTAGAGAATGTACGAGCAAATGATTATAATCCAAATAGTGTTGCACCCCCTGAAATGATATTACTTGAACATAGTATTACTCAGGATGGGTATACGCAGCCTGTTGTTACATGGCAGAATGAAGAAGGTTATGAAGTAGTAGATGGATTTCACCGTAATATGGTTGCAAGAGGTTCGGAAGTAGTTTTTAATAGGCTTAAAGGTCGATTGCCTGTTGTTGCTATTAAGACTGATAGAATAGATCGTGGTGATAGAATAGCATCGACCATACGGCATAATAGAGCAAGAGGTAAACATAAAGTAGATGGAATGTCTTATATTGTTGTTGAGTTAAAGAAAAGAAATTGGTCAGATGAAAGAATAGGGAAAGAACTTGGTATGGAACCAGATGAAGTACTAAGGCTTTGTCAAGTATCGGGGCTTACTGAAGTATTTCAGGATCAGGAATTTAGTAAGGCATGGGAAGCAGAAATATTTAATGAAGATGATTTCCAAGCTCTTGAGGAAGAGGATATAAAATGAAGGTAAAGAGAATTTATTATACATGGGATAAATGGGAATGTTATCCGGCAGGATTTTATGAAGAGAACATACCGAAGGATTGGAAAGGTGGTGACCCAGAAGAGTTTTATAGAAAGTTCTTGTCTGATTTGCCTTTATTTGAAAAGAATCTTGAACGAGTAATAACTGAGTGGAAACACTCATGTGAACATTACTTGACGAATGAGAATATGAATAGAATAGCTTGGTTAGGTCAAGCATCAGTTTGTATATATTCAGGATTGCCTTCAAGATTTCGTGGTGGGTATAATCTTCTCACAGATGAACAAAAAGTAAGTGCTGATGAAATGGCTTTGAAGTATTTAAATAAGTGGCTTGTATCAAATGGATATGATGAAGTATCAAGTATTAATGAAGCTGCTTCAAAGACTGAAGCCAATCTTTATTAAGGGATAATTAATGAAGACGAAGAACTATATAGATATTGATGTATTAACAGCGGCAAGAACAAGAATTTCATATATTTTTGATGAATTTGATAAGATGTTTGTGAGTTTTTCAGGTGGTAAAGACAGCTCTGTTACATTTCACCTTGTAATGGAAGAAGCGATAAAGAGGAATAGAAAAGTTGGAATAATGCTTATTGATTTTGAGGCACAATATAAGAAGACGGCAGAACATGTAGAGGAAATGTTTAGATATTACGAAGATTATATAGATTTGTATTGGATATGTCTTCCGATAAAACTTAGAAATGCAGTAAGCAATTTTGAACCTACTTGGACCTGTTGGGAAAAGGGGAGAGAACAGGATTGGGTTAGGCCAATGCCTAAAATGAAAGGGGTTATTTCTGACCCTAAATTTTTTCCCTTTTTTGAATCTAATATGGAGTTTGAAGAGTTTATTATCTTGTTTGCTGACTGGTATGCGCAAGGAGAAAAGACAGCGGCGTTTATTGGAATACGTGCAGATGAAAGCCTTAATAGATTTAGAACGATTGCAATAAATACAAAGGAAACGTATAAGGGTAAAAGGTTTACTACAAAGGTAACGGATAGTGCATATAATGTCTATCCTATTTATGATTGGAAAACCGGGGATGTGTGGATTTATCATTCAAAAAATCCTGATAAACAGCACAATAAGATTTATGACCTTATGCATCAAGCCGGGGTTAATTTAAGTCAACAAAGGCTTTGCCAACCTTATGGAGATGACCAGAGAAGGGGTTTATGGCTTTATCATATTCTTGAACCTGAGACATGGTATAAGGTAGTGAGTAGAGTAAACGGGGTAAATACAGGAGCCTTATATATTCAGGAAACCGGAAATATTAATGGGTATAATAAGATAACAAAGCCAGAGAATCATACATGGAAAAGTTATTGCAACCTCTTGCTTTCAACAATGCCTGAAGTAACAAGAATACATTATATGGAACGGTTTAAGGCATTTATAAAAGGTTGGAAAGGTAGAGGTTATACTGATAGTATTCCTGATGAAGCTCCACGAGTATTAGAAAATAAGCATTGGGCACCGTCTTGGAGAAGGCTTTGTAAGGTGTTACTTAGGAATGATTGGTGGTGCAAGGGATTAGGTCTTACTCAACCTAAAAGTGATGCATACGCGAAATATCTTGATTTAAAGCATAAAAAGGATACGGTATGATAAAAGGTTTTTTCGATATAAAACAAGACCCAAAACCGAGTAAGAAGGATAATAGCCAAAAGACTAAGGATTGTGAAGGTTGCGGTCTATATGCAAGTGTTCATTCTCCTAAAATACCATATTCAGGAGAAGGTAAGAAGGGGATATTTGAACTTTCAGAAGCTCCTGGATCAGATGAAGATGAACAAGGCACTCAATACGTAGGTAAAGCCGGTCAAAAGTTCAGAGATACTTTATCCCGGTTCGGCCTTGACCTTGATAGGGATTTCTAGAAAGATAATTGTTTGGGTTGTCGCCCTACTGATGGGAATAAGAACCGAGAACCCAAAATGTTTGAAATGAAGTGTTGTGCTTCAAGATGGCAAAATGCCCTTAGAGAAACCCAGCCAAAAGTCGTGTGGCTCATGGGGCAAAAGCCATTAGAAGCATATTTTATGGATAGACTTGATATTGACCCCGATGATAGAGAGGGAAAGAGTGGAATAAATATAGGAAGTTGGAGAAGACACGCAATACCGGATTATAAGAATAATTGTTGGGTAATACCTATGTACCACCCTTCTTTCATCCTAAGAAATGAGAATGAAAAATATGGAATAGCTCAAACAGTATTTGAACGTGATATAAGATGGGCAATGACATATGTAAATAAGGAATTACCAACTAAGCCCGAAGCAAAAACAATCTGCCTTTATAAGAAAGATGAAATAGTATCATTATTGAAGCAAGTCCTTGAAGATAAGAGGCACCTTGTATTTGATTATGAAACAACAGGATTGAAGCCCTATACAAATGGGCATAGGATAATATCTGCTTCGTTTAGGGGAATACAAGATGAAAGTGCGTATTCATTTCCTCTTGCTTATGCCCTTCATTTCAATCCATTTGAGTACGAAGAAATAAAAAAGGTATGGGTACAAATACTTGAAGATGGGGATATTCTTAAAGTAGCCCATAATATGAAGTTTGAAGAGAAATGGTCTTACAATATTTTAAATACACGGATAAATGGATGGTATTGGGATACAATGCAAGCGGAACACCTACTTGATAGTAGACCGGGAATTACTGGACTTAAAATCTGTTCTTTTCTTAGATGGGGAGTAGATAATTGGGGAACAGAGATTGAACCCTATATGAAAGCTAAAGACGGCATGGAGTTTAATACAATAGATAAATGCCCATTAGATAAGCTCCTAAAGTATGGCGGTGATGATTCATATTGGGAAACGGAACTTTATCTTACACAACGGAAACAGTTTAAAGCAATGCCCTCTCTTCAAAAGTGCTATGATGAACTTTTTCACCCTGGTGCTTTAGTACTTGAGGAAAGTGAGGACATAGGGGTATGCGTAGATATTCCCTATTATGAAACGACAAAGAAGACAATAGTTGATGATATAGCCCTTATTCAAACGGAACTTGATGAGAGTGAGGAAGCAAAGAAGTTTAGGGAAGTAACGGGAAAAGACCTTTTGTGGTCATCGAATAAAGACTTGAACACATTATTTTTTGATATATTGAAAGTTCAGCCTTTACGAGAAACAAAAAATGGATATGCGGTTGATGAAAAATCTTTGGCTTCATTTAATGTGCCTATATCAGAGAAAATGGTGGCGCAGAGGAAGTTGAAGAAAATAGGTACTACTTATATAAACTCATACATTAAAAACGCTGTAGAGGGGCTTATACACGCAGATATCACCCTTCATATAGCTGCTTCAGGTAGAAGTTCTTGCACAAATCCAAATTTACAGAATGTAATAAAACGTAATCCTGAATCAATGTACATGATAAGAAAAGGTGTTGTTCCACGTCCTGGATGTAGAATAATGGCGGCAGATTATAGTCAAGCTGAAGTACGAGTTATGGCGTGTTATACACATGACCCGGTATTGATAAATTACATTCTTACTTCCCCCGGTGGTATACATGTAGATCAAGCAATGGAAATATTCATGTTACCTAAAGATGAAATAAGTGGACCTCTTAAACATATAGGAAAGAATAGTTTTGTATTTCCTCAATGGTATGGGGACTGGTGGCGGTCGTGCGCGGAGAGCATTTGGGAAGAGACTAATGGAAAAGAAACAAGTTCTGGATTGAATATTATTAAGCATTTAAGAAGTAAAGGTATAAAAGAGCTTGGAATACTTGATAAAAAAGGAAATCCAAGTAAAGGTTCAATGTATGAGCATGTTAAATACCTTGAGCAGAAATTTTGGGATTTATTTTCGGTAACAAGAGAATGGAGAAGTAAGGCAGTACGTGATTATTTACAGAAAGGATATAGTGATTCCTTTACAGGTTATAGGCGCAGCGGGGCACTTGATGTGAAACAAATTGGAAATACTCCAGTGCAAGGATGTTTAAGAAGGGGATCAATGGTAGCTACATCGGAAGGTCTTATTCCTATTGAAAATTTAGTAAATAAACATGTTTTAGTATGGACGGGTTTTAAATGGGCGGATGCTGTGGGAATAAATAGAGGAAAATGTACTTTAGTAGAGATAGTATTGTCATCAGGGTTAACTATTAATTGTGATACACGACATGTATTGAAAGGTTTGTACGATGAATGGATAGATTTTAAGAATTTGAAAATTGGTGATTATGTTGCTCTTCCAAAGTTAGGTAATGATGAGTTAAAAAATTATGTAATTGATTGGTTTTTTGTGTTGGGTATGATTATTGGTGATGGTTGTACAACAATAAGATACGATGATAATGGTAATGAAAGAAAATGTGTAGATATTCATGGCGCAATGGTAAAGAAGCAAATGATGTTAGATGTTAAAAGGTTTTTAGATTCTGAAGGGTTTAATTTGCATTGGTATGAGAATATACAGGATAAAGAAGAAAGACAAACTAAGTATGTCTTATCAACAAGTAGACGTGCATTTGCAAATAAATTAGAATCATTTGGATATAAATGGGGCACTGCACATACAAAGAGGATACCTAATTCAGTTTGGGGGGCTACAAAGCAAGAGCAATACAATTTTTTGTGGGGTCTATGGCTTACAGATGGATCAAGGGGGAAATGGTCCGGCAAATCTTTACATATGTGTAATAAAGAATTATTGAATGAGGTTCAGATACTTGCATCTTATTTGGATATTGATTCATATTTTGTTCAATCTAATTATGGGTATTTATTACGATTTAGAAAAATGGATGGTAAAATTTCAAATCGAATATATCCTTTTATTGCGTTTTCAGATAAAATTCGTAATAGTAAATGCAAAAGCGTGTATCGTAATTGTGTATCTATTGCTAATGATCGTGTTCTTAGATGTAAAAGTGATGCAAGACAACATGTAGCAGAAAGGATAATAAATGAGTTTGATCCGATTCAACCAATTTATAGATATGATAGTATTGTTAGTATTAAGGTTTTAGATGTTGAGGATGAAACATTTACTATGTCAGTTAA
>Ga0172381_10002130_pt1 | contig 22349 bp, 43 predicted proteins | sample Leawel6488metaG_FD_119754 | JGI IMG/M metagenome (GOLD analysis project Ga0172381, IMG submission 119754) | Leachate microbial communities from a municipal landfill in Southern Ontario, Canada - Leachate well 64-88 metaG | ecosystem: Engineered > Solid waste > Landfill > Unclassified | place...
CAGACCGAAGCCCTGACCGAATCCCCGACCGAATCCCTGACCGAATCCCAGACCGAAGCCCCGACCGAATCCCAGACCGAAGCCCAGACCGAAGCCCCGACCGAATCCCCGACCGAAGCCCTGACCGAATCCCAGACCGAAGCCCCGACCGAATCCCATTCCTTCAGGAGATCAATATGTTCTTTTGTGATCTTCTTCGGAGGTGTGATCTTGAACGGGCGTACTACCGCTTTCCGGACGAGGATCTTGTAGAGCTGGTTTTTCCATTCCTCATGTGCCCTCATACAGGCTTTCTTGTGCGCGAGCGTCCACCATGCGGGCGTCACGTCCATATCGATCTTGAACTCCCATTTATCAGGGTTCAGGTAGTCGTTGTTCTTCGGTGCGATCTCCACCCGGCAGAATCTGATCAGCGCAGGATCGATGGTATTGTCCGGTATCTGCGCGATCTTCAGCAGGGAATCGTGTGAGTCCGTGCCGAACTTCCATGTGACATTCTTCTCACGGTCAATGATACAGGAAAATGCACGGCACATCAGGACACCTTCTTCCCGCCTTTCTTGGCACTCTTGGCCGGCTTCTTGCTGGCTGCCTGCTTCTTGACAGCTTCCTTGATGTCCTGTTCCTGCTCTTGGAAGGTTTCGACTTTGATATCTCCAACGAGTTCAATTCCCGGGATTGACGCGATGTCTTCTTTGACCTTCTCAATGATCTTCTCCTTTAGGATCTGATCCACTACCGTCTCACCAGCGACTTCTTTCAGGGTCTGCTCCACGGTCTTGACCTGCGCAACCGGTTCCTGCCCCGGTACACGCGGGTGTTCGGGATCATACGGGTCACAGTCAATGCTCTCGACATCGGGAGCATACCGGCACTCACGCGGGACACACCGTTCATCCTTGATATGCGGCTTCTTGTGTGGACAGCAATTCACGGTTTCCTGGCACTTCTCGATTGCTGAACAGATGAACAGCTTGCGGGCGAGCATTAGGTCACCGATCCTAATACTGTGATGCTCTTGATGGGATTGCTTTTCTCTGCTGTATTTTGCGCTTTGGTGGTCGCCTCTGTGAGATTGGCAGCAGTAATGTAAAACTTGAAGTCGCGCGCAGTGTTGATCTCGTAGCAAAACTGTTCTTCCATTATATCGTCCCTCCCTTGTTCATCTCTTCTGGTGTAGCGCGAATGACACGCATACATCCCTGTTTCATGTCCTCGGAATCTGCATGGGCGTTACCTCCGCCACACTGGTAAAAGTGGACGGTTTGATTGCCCTTTTTCTCTCCTTCGAGATTTCCAAGGTCAATCCAGTTAGTTCCAAAGCATCTGGAACATTGAGGCTTCTTGTCGTTTGCCATACACTGTAAACGCTGTTTACAGATAAAAAGGTTATGATATTATTTGAGTGATTAAGATTTATTCCAAAAGGACAAGTTCTTTCTGCCTCTTCTGAATCTTCTCTAAAAGAGCGACTTTCTCCTGTTCGGGCGCGTCACTATTAAACTTCTCTGTCTGCTGCTGGACGAGATCAGTAAGCACCGGATCGTGGATCATTCATCACCCATAGCAAAGAACTCTTCCGGCATCTCGGCAATCTTGGCTTCCAGCTTCTTCCGGATACTGCTGCACAGCTCACAGCACGGGCCGGCAGCGTTCATTACCGCCATCATGTGCCGGTATTCGGCTTTCGTGAAATCTGCACCCATACGCCGTTCCTGATTACTTTCTTTGGATGATATGCGCGATATCGTTTACGATTGCTCTCATTCTTGACACGCGCTCGATGTTCCTTTCCGAAGATAAGTCGTTCTCGTTCGGCTTCGGGTTTGCAGTCCCAACAGACACTTTCACCGTCAGACACGTAATGGCCTCTCCGGCGGCATCTCGGACACAGATGTTTACCTTGTCTCTTGGCTCTATTGCAGGACGAACACATAGGGACACATCCGGCCTTCCAGAAATCGAGGTAATCAGGAGTTCCGTAGAACTCGTAGTTTGGATGTTCCACAACTGTCGCGAGATCGCCGCACCATATACATCCTCCAGCATTTGACGGGTGGGACAGGAATAGCAATCTTCTGAATCGCCATGGTTCGGTTGACCAGATGATTTTATGAACGGCTTGCCGGCCACTGATTCTCCTGTTATCGGGCGATCCGTAGTCATACATCACTCACCATCTTCCACCGGAATAGTATCTTCCGGTAATGGAAAGTCAGCTTCGTGTAGAGTCACGCCTTCTTTCTTTTTCGGTGCGGCTGGATCTTTTGGGATTCTTACGGCCGGATCACAGAGTTTGATCTTTGAACATTCCTGATGAGCTGCGCGACAATAATCCGTAGCGAACTGTCCACCGTCAATGTAGAGTTTCTTTCGATTCCCGCAGTCGTAACAGTTATCTCGGATCTGTTTTTGGTTCACGTAAACCACTCCTGCTTTTCCTCATGGGTATCCTGCATCTGCTTTATACAGTCGATACACTTCCCGGCCACCAGCGGGTTATCAGTCTCGGACGGTTCCGGCAGGTCGCATTGTTTCCCGCAGGCTTTACAGGTAGTCCATGTCATAATCGAGCTCTCAATTCTCCGGGAATAGATTCATGTAGAGGACGATCCTCTTTGAGTTTTATACAAAGAATCGTTTCCGAGAACCAGACAATAATATCATGTGCAAGATGATCATCCTCGCAGAAATGGTACGTTTTCTCTCCATAAGCGAGCCATCGTTGATCCGAGCATGGTTTTCCGCAGATTTGACAGTGAAATGTCATTATGGAAGTCCTGCTGCTTTCCCGGCAGCTTCCGCGCCATCATAATACCTGACCAGCCGGTTCGCTTTGCCTTTTACGACAAGTGCTCTGACATGCCGGTTCCGGGCCCGTTCCAGTTCCTCATGTGACGGTTCCGGATCAACGTTCATTTCAGTTCCTCACGTTCTGCAAGTAGTTCAGCAATACGTTTCGGTTTGCCGGCACGTTTCAGGAGAATCAATGTCAGATCCGGATACTTGAACTCAAACAGTTTCCGTTTCAGTTTGAACTCAGGAGTGGTATATCCTCCCCATCCCTTGACATCCTCAATGTCAATATGGCCGTCACCATGGATGATCTTGAAATCCGCGATGTAAACGATTGGCCGGTACAGGACACCGTTTTTCCGGAATTTCGGTTGAAGTTCATATTTCGGTTGCAGGAAAAAATCAAGATTCCCCTCCTTTAATACACGAATTGAAAGTTCCAAATATCGTTCGGCTTCTCCTGGAGAGGCAAACTTGATTCCGTCAATCTCGGTCTTTGGCTTCCTGACATGACCGTAAGCTGCTCGGGTTTTCATCAGAGCACCATCTTGAGAGCTTCTCGAAGAATCCGATTTATATTTTGGAGTTGAACAATTTCCTCGGTCTGCTTATTGCAGCGATTAATGAGTGTTCGCTTTGAGTTGATGAGGAGGTCCATCTGTTCTGCATGAGTGATTTTATCCACATCAATCCTCCTTTCCAGTGCAGAAGAATGATCTTTTTCCTTTGCAAGATCTCGTGTCAGATATTCGGTTTTGTTCATCTCGTTCCGCAGAGAGCCATGAGTGAGTGCAAGTTCTTTCTTGATTTTTTCATTCTCAAGTCTTGCATCTTTTAGTTTGGCAAGGTTACTTTCTCTCATGGATATCAGTATCCCTTTTTGGCAGCAGCCATGAGCCGGTGCATCATGGCAATGGATTTCAGCGCGTCAGCTTCGATCTTGGCGATTGCCTGATCAATGGGAAGTCCCGGGACGGTGAGATCGAAGTTCGAGTAACTCCCGCAATCCAGATGGACTTTCAGTTCAACCGGACACTCTTGGATAGCATCCGGAGTGGTCACGGCTTCGTTCTGTGGGCTGTTCTCGGGTTCTTTGGTAGGTTCGGGTGTAGACATGGGTTTCTGGCCTTCTGTGAGCGTTTTGAGATATTCCTGATTCTCTTTTTCTCGGGCGGCTGCCTGCTCGTTCTCTTTGTTGATCTGCGCGAGTGCGGCATCTGCATGTGCAGTCTCGGCTCTCTTCTGGTCAAGGTTCTCCTGTAGGATCTCCTTGCCGGTCCGGAACGGTTTCTCGCCAAAGGATTCATCGAATGTTCCCATGCGGGATATGATCCATTCGCCATCCTGCTTGACCATCCGGATCTTATACTTCTTGCCCGGCTGGACTTGGCTGTCAACCTTGGCGATCATCTTGATCACATCCAGATCCGCCCGGAACTCTTGCTGCTCGCCAACGCAATCTTTCAGTGTGACACGTCCCTGTTCCTGTGTGACATACTCAGCCTGGATATCCTGCGTGACCAGTTCTGCTTTTGATGGTTCTGCTTTCGAGACAATAGGAGCGGCCATTCGTTCTGCGGGTATCCCTGTTGATTCGCCAGCGCGTTTCTTGATGGCAAAGAAACTGATCTTGCCCTTCTCTGACAAGTCCTTGGATGCCGAGATTTTATACTCGACTTCATCGCCAACCTGCGGATTGTCCTGCCGTACCCGGTCCAGCCGGGCCTCAAGTAACTGGTAGGTCTTGCCGTCAATCTCGATGTTCTTGAATTGTAACGGGCCGGTGACTTTCCCCATCTTACCGGGTTTGCTCTTTGTTGGATCGTATGCCATTACTGATTCCCCTGTGCAGTATACTTCTCCTGCGCGATCTTCCTGATTGCGAATGCGTTCGTCAAGAGAGATTCGGCTTCTACTGGCTTCTCGGAATTGAAGTATACCTTGAGTTCTCCTCCTTTGCTTGGTGTCCCGATGGTGATACTGTCAGGACGATCATTTACATGCTTGTGGATCTGTTCTTCCATAATGTTCCAACTCCTTTCTTTTGCTGGATGGGGAGTCCGGGATTTGAACCCGGAAAGCTCCTGTGCAATGTGGGCAGGAACTCCTTGCCAAAGCTCCCCGCGTAATTGGTGAGAGGGTATGATTCCTCTCACTTCTTTTTGGTTTCCTGGCCGGCTTTGGTCTCAGTGATCTTCTTGGGACCGGCATCAGGCTTCTCAACAGGCAAGGTAGTCTGCTGCATCTCGGACTTGATCGTCGCAATGGCACCTTCAAGTACCTTGATCTGGAACTTGGGATCTTCCATTGCCCCGGCAAGGTCAACGTCTTTATTCGATACACTCTTCACATGCTTGTCAGTGCCATCCTTGACACTGATCGTTACTCGGGTCTCCACCGATTTGTTCACCATATGGTCTCCTAAGCAACTTTTTTCCATTCAGGTTTCCGACTCGGGAACCGGTGACATGCTGGCGGGACAGTACGGGGATACTTTGAATCTCCTACGGTCTCAGTAACTTCACACGGTAGAACACAGCAAGAACAGATGAATTGTTCTTTGTGAGTGCCGGATTCCTGAATGATTTGTTGCATACATATTCCTTTATTGGTAAAGGTATAATAAAGTATTGTTTTGATTATTTTATCGAAAAGAGCGTCATCGTCACGACCTTCTTTGACCGGACCTTCTTCTGCTCGACAAGATCCTTCAAATACTGTTGGATCGTTGGGTACGGTTCTGCAAGGTATCCGCTGATCGCAAACGCAGTATATCCCTGCCCTTTCTGTATCTTGTCCTCCTGTAACAGTTCGAGGATCCGGGTATACAATCCCTCTTTCTGGCGTGTCCCGAGCGGTTTTCCCCGGGATTTCTTTTCTTCAACTTTCTTTTTTACCATGAATATTCCATTATCACTAAAACTTTAAGAAATTATGGGTTTGATGGTAGTCCCAACAGTTCTCTCATGGAATCCTTATATCGGACTTTCGGATTGTCTTTGGTGGCTTCATAGACGCGCTGAAGGTTCTCTCGTGACTGGATTTTGATCTGCCGGGCATGTTCGGGGATTTCCGGTTTTAATTCGAAATGATTCATCATACCAATCCAGATCTCTCCAGTGACAAACGGATACATTTTCTCGATAAACGGTACAGGGTTTTCCATGAGTAACGGTTCCATGGATACCGATGTTCTGAACCCGCGCGTTGATGCTATGACGAGTGATGATGTCCTGAAACATGACATGGGCGCACCCGGTTCCCAGTATTCTACGGTCTCTTCACAGTCAGTACCTATCGTAAACCGGAACTCAATCTGGTCTTTGTAATCCAGGAAATTATCACAAATCCATTTGATTGATGAAGGACTGGCTTTCGTTACGATCAGCACGTCATTCCCTTTTTTAATGAGATTATTGAGATGCGGTCCCCACCAGTTGACATGCTCAATATGGAGATCGTGAGATGTGGGAAACATCACGCGGCCCCGGTGTTTCTTGGCCTTGGCGTTCAGATTGGGATGTTCGACTTTCCATGTATCTTCAGTCTCACGCTTGAACCGGATTGCGTTGGCTTTTGCATAGCAATACCGGCAATCGTTTGAGCAGCCATAGATACAGTTGTCCCGGGCAGGTGCCCATTCATACGTTCCTGTCTTCTTCTTTTCTGTCATTGTTTCATCTCCAATCTCTGTATTGCTTCGCTCATCCCACCAGTTCCCGGATAGAGATCGTCAAGAGTGTCGCCTTTTTGATATCCGAGAATATTTAAGATCCAGTCATTGAACTCTGGAGGTTTCGCTCCGTGAGTTCCCTTCTTTGTTGTGATCCGGCAGCTCACGAAATCCCGGACGCTTGGAACAGATCGAGATCCTTTATCCCGAGCAGGTACAAAGAAAACCGGTTCCCAAGTATATTGAACGCGATGTGTCGGTTTCCATGAACAAAAAGTCTTTACCCATGCACCAATCCTATAGCAATATTCCTCTCCGAATTTGTAAGCGTCAAGGTAATGCGATATTTCTCCAATACTGGGAGAACTCGCAGACAACGCCCATCCATCATATTCTGTCACAAGTTTGTGGATAAGTGCCGGATAATCAACTTCTTCCGCCGGGATACCGCTTGGATCATTTTTGTAATGCCGTTTTGCCTGTCCGATATATGGAGGATCTGCATATGCGAATTTCATTCAAATCACCTGCAATAACCCGGTTGTCGGTTCCATCAGCTTACCTTCCCGCAGCAGCATCCGGACCTTTTCCATGACTTTCTCTTCTTCATACCCTTCCTTCTTTAATGCTGTCAGCACGGACATTTCACTGGCTTTCTTAGTCCCGCCACTGATCGACAGGATCGTATTGATGATCTTGATCGGAAGGCTTTCCTTGCCCTTTACATCGCTCATCCCGGGATTTAACCGGCCTTGCGCATCGGTATTGACGTTCCGAAACGCCATGTCGAACAGGTCAATCGCCGCCTGTGCATCAATCGCCAGTACCTTGTCTCTCAAGTGCAGGCGCGCATGAGCTTCCGCGAGATGGTAGAGAGAGAGTAACTGCCGGCTGGTGACTTGCATATGTTTAGTGCTCTGGCTTTCAATCCGGATCCGTTCGTAGTAATCGCCAATGAGCGTGTCAACTTCATCGGTAAGTTCCGGGTTGATTGACCGCGCGTATGCGATCATCTTCCTCAAGAGTCCCGGCAGGATAACGCCATCCTTGTTCCGGTATTCCGCCCTGAGGGTCTTGCCAATGAACCGTGCCAGTTCCCGGTCCCGGTCTTTCCTCACATCATCGGTCAGCACGATCTTGATATCGAACCGTGACAGGATAGCATCCGGCAGGCTGACTTGTTTCGCCAGTCCGAGTGTCGGGTTATAGATTCCGTCATCCGGATTACAGGCTGCCAGTAACGGGGCTTCCGTCTTGACTATCACATTAACGGCTTTTGTGATATGACATTCCCCGTTCTCCATGCATTCCCCGATATACTTCGCGTCCTCTTTTGAGATCTCGTTGGCTTCATCCAAGCAGAACACGCCACCGTTCGCCAGCATATACGGCCCTGGTTCAATCGTGTATGCCCCAGTAATCTCGTCCCGGACAATCGGCGCGACCAGTCCTACCTTGGACGATGTGACACCGGAGGCATAAACACCGCGCGGGCTGACCTGCTCGACATATTTCAGTACAACAGTCTTTGCCATACCGGGATCACTGACAATCAGGACATTGATATGCCCGCGTCGTCTCGTTCCATCCGGCATCATCTTGGTAACTCCTCCAAATAAGAGGAGGACAATCGCCTGTTTGCATAACCGCATACCCATGACAGACGGCGCGATACTATCAGTCAGTAATTCAAAAACGTCCTGCCGGGCAGCGAGCGTCAGGATCTCTTTCTCTTCTGTTTCCGACCATTTCACGTCATCATATGCGGATTCCCCACGTTCAATGGAATTGACTTCAAAATAAGAGTCCTTACCAGCCTGTAGGTCATCCCCTTTGTATTTCGGGACTGTTCGATAAAATCCATTCAGGATAATGCGTTCTCCGGGAGTGACCAAATTACAGAGATCACCTAATACCTCGCACCGGATACTTTTGGGCTGGACATCTCCCCCGATATTCTCGATAGGATCCTGCACGTAAATGTACTGCCGGTCAGTAGTGGTATCCCGTTCCTCCGCATGAGTAAATGACTTTGCATTACATCCGGAGGTTTCACAGAATCTCGGTCTGCTGATAATCTCGTGTTTTGGAGTGACGAAATTGAAATGACCGTATGTACATCGCCAGCAGGACCGGATGATCTTGGATTGCAGCGGGGGTATTCGTTTTACTAAGCATGAGATTGATCGTAACCGTTTCTCATCTTTACCCGGCTTCAGGTCTTTTATCAGGGTTTTCTTATTGATATTGACAAACCGTACCAGTGGTTTGTACCCGTCCTGATCCTTGGCAGGAATAAGTTCCCGCGCGGCATCCTGGATAGTCTCGATCTCGGCTTTCGGGAAGTCTAAGGTGCGGCTGTATACTTCATTGTCCAATACCTTTGACATATCAATCTCTAAAATAAACGAGATGGCCCGGATCGCTCCAATGTTGTTGCGCTTGAGATGTTTCAACCAATAGTTGTCTTTATCGATCATTCAGATACCTTCCTTTCAACGGTTACAAGAGTATCGTTATGATGCCCTCCATGCGATACAATCAGGATTTCTATCTGTTCAAAACCACGTTTTTTCCCGAAGCCATTGGTATTCCATCCAAACGAGATTGCATAACCTCCTGGACGAATCTTATCACAAATTGGGTTCATCACACGACTGTAAAACCGAGTGGTAGTATCAATACTATGTGCTTTATGTGCTCCTTTCAATTTCAAATCTGTAAATTCTTTGTAATGCTCAGTGATTTGACGATACGAATAAGGAGGGTCGAAAAGAACTCCATTAAATCCTGGTGGTTCTGTGATGATGATATCACACCATTCTTTAGCATCCATATGAGCACAAGTATCTCGTTCTGGATTCCAATCGTTTGTAAATTCTGCCGGACTGTTCTTTCCTGCGAATGGATCTACCCATCCTATTCCATTTCCGACATACCGATTTATGAGATTTCTAATAGGTTTGATCGTGAATGTCCATGCTGAAGGTATTGCGTGGGCTTTTGTAATTTGTATCATTCCTCACCTCTAAAAAGAATTTCTTCAATACACAGTTTGATATCAGCAGCGGAGATCTCGATTCCTGCTTCTGTAAATGCAATTTGTAATTTCTTGCTTTCAATCAAAGAGTAAAGATCGCCACCATTCGCATATTTCATAATAAACGGAGCGATTGTTTTATTGAACCATTGCTTCTTTACTTTTACCGAACGGTGCGCCAATTCTAATTTATTACAGTAATCCTCTAAAAGATTACAGACAACTTTAGATCGATCTCCTTTCGGAATTAATCTCTCGATCCTCTCCTGTAAATCCATAGGGACACTAAAATTAAGTTGACCTGTCCTCATAGCGTAAGATATAAGAAGAGAAAGACACGATATTTAAGTGCCTAACTAAACAATGGCTGGCCTTGGCGGGCCGGCCCTCTTCTTATTCCGTTGTCACCTCCGGTACTTTATTCTCTTCCCGCTTGACTTTTGACAGACAAGAGTTACAAGAAATATAGATCAGAGTGGACTTGGTTTTGATGATGTGTCCGCACTTGGGACATTTCACAAGTTCCATATTATCTTCTTCTTCTTTATTTTATTAAAAGGGTTGGGTTCGTTTCCATTGGAACTTTTTTTTATCCCTTCCGGAAAAGTTCTATAGGTTCTATAAAGAACTTTAAAGAACTGTTATAGGTTCACCTCGGAGTTCTATAACGTTATAGAACTGTTCGTTCTATACTATAAAGAACTTTTATTCCAGCTATACACATTTTCTATTCTATTCTATTCTAAGTACTTTCTAAGAGTACTAAGAAGAAGAGAAGAGAAGAGAAGAGAAGAGAAGAGGATATCAAAAAGAAAAGGTCCGGGTGAGGTTGGACCCGGACCTGGTGCATGGCATATTTCCGGTATTGCACATGGTAACGAAGTGTTTTTCATTCGAGGTATTGACAGTTCCCCGGCATGTCAGGGCCGTCTCGCCGGATCGGATATATTCCCTGTGAGAGATGAGATCATATGGAAACGCGCACTATCCGATCACGGGTCATCGATGGTTTGGATACACTTTTATCCATCATTGAGTTTCTTTGTCTGGACAACTCCTTTGAGATGAGAGGTAGTATACTTTTTGCTTTTCAGCCAGCCGATCAACCCGAGCACGTCTTTATCATTGTCCTCATGGTCAATCCGGATAATAATCCTCATCTTGGTCATGGTTTCCTCAAGTCACGGTTTTGGATTCAATACGTACACATCAATTACTTCTCCCATTTCCGGGAAATATTCTGGTTCGTTCACCATTCCAAGATGTTTGCAGATCTCAGTCATTTTCGGGAATGGCTGTGGTACTTTGATCGTGAATCCGGCTTTGTGCAGATTCCGGATCAACCGGGACAGGTTCCCTTTTCCCGGCTGTAACGAATAGACAGCAGAGATCCAGATTGTTTTTTCCACGATTGAAAGGTATCCTCTGAACTTTGATCGCTGCCACCCGTACTTTTTTACGCGGGGATCTCCTGGCTCGCAGACAAAATCCGGTTTGGATTGATCTTTCAGTGGTTTTGAGATATCCACATCTTTCAAGATTTGCGGCATCATGGATTCACCCGTAAGGAGTTTTGGATTTGTACCGGCACAACCCTTTCCGGATCGCATCTTCGCATTTCAGACAATCTTTTCCGAACCCGCCATGGGTATCATAGCAGATCCCGGCTCCCGCACCTGGATTCAGGTCGTCTTCCTTGTACCGGATACACGTTCTCGCTTTCATTCCGCACATCCATTCGGACACGTCCCGAACTTAATCAGGTTCTCGCAGAAACAATGTTTAAGGCCGTCATTCTTCTTACAGATCCGCATATCCCGGATCATGTAAAAGTCCGTGCACTCGTCTTTTTTCACGATGCCCACCATAACGCCATTCCAATACTGAACGATCCTAATAACAAGATCATTCCAATCCACTTTCCAATATCATTTGAGACAAGGCAGGAGGTAAACAGAGATACCGCACCAATGAACGATGCAATTACCAATGTCCATTCTGTTGTTCTCTTCATGGTATCACCTGACATGGATCTATATCTCCAAATTCCGTACAATGCCTCATTGAACAGGGAGAGAATGCGGTTCCTTGTTCGTGTGGGATAGCATGAGGACATATTTTGCATTTCTCCTTCCGTCTATCTTTTTTCGGGCAGATAACAATCATGCCGGCACCTCATCACGGATCCCGGGATAGGTTTGATCCACCCATGGAATATCAGCATCCCGGGCCAGCTCGCGCCGGGTGTACTGGTCAACTTGGAACTCGCACATCTCATCAAAGGTCAGACCGGCCCCGAATACATACAGGCGCGATTGGGTAGGGCGGGTATGGTTGGATTCGTTCCAGGCATCACTTTGATCCATGCGCTCGAGACAGGGGAAATGAAGGATCATTTTTTCACTCCTGCTATGATCTCCAATCCTCTCACCGTTTCGGAAAGCTTATACTTTCCTTCAGGATCAATTTCCTTGATGTGAATTTCTTGGCAGTCCTGAAGATATCGGATCATAATTTTCAGTGCCTTTTTCTCAGTCTGGGTAAGTCTTGCCATTATTTCAACCTCCGCAGGGAAAACCGGTGTTCGCGCTGCTCTGCCTGGATCGTGTCTGCATCAATGACAGCCGGTACTCGTGGCTTTTGACGGATCACCACATGGGGAGATTGATACACACAGATCTCGCATGGCTTTAGTTTGCACTGCTGGCAACGCGGGACCGGTTCTTCAATAATGGTTGATCGGTCGTAGTGCTGCATCATGGAATCACTGTCCAACTTATCGAAGGTCTATCATCATGTAAAGACCGGTTCCAGTTTTCTGTTGTCCATTTATAAGATACTATGGAATCAGAAACCTGAATTCCCTGGTTAGATGCAAATGCCTTCTTAGCTTCTTTTACTGAATGGGCCAATACTTTCCGGAAGTCGGAGCACCCGATAAACCCGATCAGATAATATTTTAGTTCTTTTTCCATCCGTGCGACTCCAAATTGAGATCTTCGATAAGTTTGTTTGCTGCTGCATTCCCGTATTTTTTGGCTACCGCTCTCAGTCTCAACTCAATAATTGTTTTTGAATATGGTTTTATGTCCAATGTCTCTAAACACTGTTCGATTTTCTCGAAAGATTCCTGGATATAATCATCCTTTTTTGTGGATCTCATCACAGATCCCCCCATTGACTCGCCATCGCTTGCGCCCAACCACTGTAGGTTTTCGCTCGTAGTGCTGATCGTTCCGGTGATGGTGGCATATAGTGGATCCGGTTCCGTTTGTTCTTAGGTAGTTGCATCATTTCTTCATAGACATTATTGGTAGGGATCAGTTTTGGGAGATTTTTCAACCATAAGCAGGTCTTCTTTGTTTCCGGGTGGCCGTACTCGTAAGGCTGGATGTACTGCGGTTTGGGAAGGGTTTTTACTCTCTCGTATAAGTCCGGATAATATTTTTTGATATATTCCTTATTTCCTGACATTATCCCAACCGGATTCTCTATTGCTACGGAATGAACAGTACAGTCCATCACTCTGATAAAAAACTCAATGGCTGCTCTCTGTCGTCCGTCTTTACGCTTCCCTTCAAACCATCGCGCCCCGGATACGGCAAGATGATCGCATGGAACATGGATTATCAGAATGTCAGACCAGTGGTAATCAAGATGATTAAAAACATCATCCTGGATATGCCATTCCGGATGTCCACCAGAACAGGGTTTAAGATCACAGGAATACGCTTCATGTCCTCGTGCTCGGAATGCTTTGGTTATCTCTTGGGACTCTTCGCAACCAACAAGAACCTTCATTCCCTCACCTCATAATGACCAACAACATTACCGAATCCGTCCTTTATCTCTCCGGCTGTTTTTCCATCGCTCCACATCTTATTTGATGCTCTCTGAAGCAATGATGAAATAGTAAATGCGTTGATGAGTCCGGGAAGATCAATAGTAAGGATAAATTGCGGCATGGTTAGATCACTCCAATTTCCCCACGAGTATTTCCGCATTGATTGATATGCAAGCATCGCGCTCACCTTTGCAGTATGCCTCCATCACTTTGCCACGCCTGCCCTCTTGGTTTTGCGAGTGGATGGATTTGATGTAATCCAAAGTTTTCTGCCGGTTCAATGGAGGGAGTTGATTAACCGGTATCTTTGAAAACGGCGCGTTGTGCTCCTCTTCCATGTCGATAACCCAGTTCTGCACAATTTTAGAGACTTGATCCAATCTCTCCTGAGTATACATCGTGCCGTGCATCTGCGCTTCAATCTCTCTCATGAACTTTTCGTGGTGTATCATGATGCTCACCAGTAGATCCCCCATGTTTCCCGGTCCCAGTTGTTCGACGCACCGGACGGCAGGATAAACCGGATCGCCCCACCCCGGGGGTCATCATTGAACCGGACTTTAAACCCGAGCAGATCGGCAATCGCGCGTACTTTCTCTTCTATGCACTTCTCGGTCTTCTCGTCGCGTGCCTGCCATTCCGAATCATTAACACCGTACCGGTATTTCTTGCCGTCCCGGATTTCTTCTTTCTCCTTTTCCCATCCGTTGGAATAGTTCATCGCAATGCGCCGGAGTGTCGTCTCATACTTGTGCAGGTTCTCAAGGATCTCAATAAGATCATTGGGGTTGCCTGAATTGCATATCATAGGGCATTCATACGAGAACCGCGCGAATGTCCTCATTAAATATTCTCTTTCCTGCTTCGTTGTCATGTTTTACCTCATCTCTCTGCCCATATGGGGCAATCCCTCCCCCGGGCATGATCCGGGCGGTCTCTGCGAAAAGAAGGGAGATCAGTTGTTGTATGAATCAGCGAATTTTTGAGCATCCTTGCGAGTAGGGCATTCCTCAATCTCGTTGCCTTCCGGGTCAATGACAACCCAGACATCCTGAACCTTCTTAACAGTGTATGCCATGATTATATCTCTCTCACTACAAGAATATTAACTTATCCATTTCGACGTGAAAATACGACAACATCACTCCCTTTAGGTTGGTAGGGAGTTCGTGAGCGCGGAAGCGCTCCGCGTGGGTCGGTCCGGAAGACTTCCCCATCAAAATCATAGAAGGAACAACAAGAACAACCATAGCAGAGAAAAGGGATTAAGAAAGAGGATGATTACGCGCGATCTTATGACAGAGATCAATAAACGCATCCCGCGACATATCACCACGGAAGACATTCACGTATTTCTCGCACATGATAATATTGTCCGGTGCATACCCGCGCTCAACATCAATACGGTCTATAGAGTCTATCACTAAAGGCTCGCCCGTATACCAACACCTCTTATCCTGCCGCTCATACACGGCCCGCAGATCATCAATAGTAAGATTGAACGATAACCCGCGCCGTATTGCGCCCTGCCGTAACGCCCGTAACCGCTTCTCCCAATAGTAATCCGTGCGCGCCGCCTTAATCGCGCTATACTGCTTCTTCATGCGCTCACCCTTGCATGTCAAACATTCACCCTCATAATACCCATTGCCATTAAGGGGAAACATCCCAACCGGCAAGAGCTTATTACACCCCTTACACATCCTGGGAGTATTCGGATCTATCCCTATCTTCATGGCGTTCCATTCATACGCTCTCTTCTTAGGCATGAGTAATCCTATCGCAGAATGAAGGTATAATTGTTTCTGCGACCCATACTCTTTTATCTCATTGTCCACTTTCTGCATTACTTCTCTCCATTTGTCCACATGGTATGGTGCCTGATAGCCAGATCTCCCCTATACGCGCTCCTTTCAACGATATGCCCGAGAGAAATCGCTCCGATTGCCTATTGCATATCATTCTGCGCCATAGTTTATAGAACATATCTTCTACGCAATCATATTATACGTAGAGCAATAGCCTATTGCTCTATGCTATGCGCTCTAATGGCTATGGGTGGCCCTGGCGTTAGCTTCACAAGCGAAAAAGGATCGTGATACTATGCCTAGTACCGGATATAAACAGCAGGGAAAATCCGATATATCACACTCTATAGGGAGTTCAGGCGTTGGAAGATGTGATACGCAAGGTTTAAGATGGAAGAGTGATACAATATCACAGGAAGCAGGTGTGATGAAATGATGCAGGATGATACCAAGGCAACGCAGGAGATTGTTGAGAGTGAGAGGAGGGAGAAGGGGGAACTGACCCCTGGCACGTATCGTATCAGTCAGGACGCGATAGATATCTGCAATGAGTTACGGATGGCACCCAAGGAAGCGATAGTGTGGCAGGCTGGGGTGATGAAGACGGTGCTGAACCGGGAAGACATGCAGAAGATCGTGAATGACTCTGTAAGGCAGGTAACGCAAGTGGAGGGAGTGATGTTGCATGAAAAGCAGAAAGGGTTCTTCCGGGAAGTGTTTGCGAGTTTTATGAAATGTGTGAGTGAGGCGGGGATGATGAGGAAATGACATACATCGGTATAAACAAACAATGGCTTGAAGAGCACGATACCGCGATCCGTGCAGAGGCAAAGGCAGAGGGAGCGAAAGAGGAACGTGAGAGGAGAGAAATTCTGTTAATGTCACTTTTGCATTCGTTAGAGGCAGAGGCATTTTTGTGTGTCGATCAAGATGATCCTGTTGTATTGCTCCCGGACATTCAGAGAACAATTAATTTTCTGCGCGGAGAGGTCCGGAAACCATGAGTTATCACGGGAACAAGAGTACGAACCGGTCGGCCCTGGACCAGCACGCACTTCTGATCGTCCGTGCCATGAAGAAGTGCAGCCGGGTCTGTCCGGCGTTCATCCTCTGCCCTCTGATGCCCTTGGCGGTACAGCCGAAGAAAGACACTGAACGGATCTGTCTGGTCAACTGTGGGGATGACCGGATGAAAGTGGCGTATTACAAGATGTTTGTCGGAGGGCAGGACGGCGTGATACAGATGATGCAGGTCACGATCATGGAGTATGGGAAGGTCTTGCAGGATGCTAAACTCACTCCCAAGGACCGGCTGCGGGCGCTGGAGAAGTTCAATATCATGCTGGACAAGCTGCATCAGAAGATGGTCAAGAAATCCTTACCGGGCAGCCAGAAAGGTTCCAGTGATGATGACGAGATGGACGAGGTGGTTCTAATCGCCAGCAAGAACGACCCGAAGCCGGATCCCGAGAGTCTGGAACATTCCCCGATGCTGGACAGTCTGATTCAAAGTGAGAACACGCTGTACGAGCGGAAACCGCAGGAAGTAGATCTCGGGAAAGAGCTGATTGACAAGTTCTTCCCGGAGGAGGAATCATGAATCTCGATGAAATCAGTAGAGAAATGGATAGGCAAGTCCTTAAAAGGCCGGCATTCTTCATCTGCGATCAAAAAACCTTTGAAGAATATTATGCCGGATTGAATGAAGCATTCTATCATAAAGAGACAGTAGAAATTCCGGAAAAGATTGAGTTGACGTTCCCATTCGGAAAAAATATTGCATTATATCCAATAAAAGAGGAACAGAGATTCATCAAGGCGGTTTTTCTGGAATGATCCGCATTATCTGGGCTGAGAATGAGACCCCGGCGTTCCGGCACTACTTTCATTATTACTGGTTTGTCGGAGAGGCTGGCCGTGTCATGCACCCGGAACAGCAGATCTACCTCCCATACTTTTATGAAGCGGAAGTGACAGCATTTGATTACAAGGAGTATCTGAATGACGTATCTGGAATGGCTGGAAACCGTCTCATTGCGTTGCCCTCAGGCAGTTAACGTCCGGGGTGGCGCGAACTGCCGGCGTTCGGACGGCCGGATCGGATACTGCGATTATAATACCTGTCCACGGAGAGATCCATGATTGCCTGTTATTTCCTGCACGGATCAGATCATACCTGCCTTTTGAGGAAGTTCGAGCCAAAGATGGGATGTAAGCATAGAAGAAAGAATGATAACTGCGGATTAGCGAACGACGAGGCAAAACAAGATGGCATACGAGTTTAATCTTGATCTGCATCCCGGGCAGCTTGAAGTCTATAACGACCCGCACAAGCACAAGGTCATTGCTGCCGGGAAAGGATGGGGAAAAACGGCGTTCGTAACACGGTGTAGTGCCGGGAAGGCCATGACTACCGATAACTCCTGCGGGGCCGTCATTGCACCGATAGCGAAACAGGCGAATTACGATTACAAGTTGATCCGGAAACTCATTACCGAGAAACGGATCGAGAAGTCAAGTGAACGCTGGATGGAACTAACCCTCCGGAACGGTGCGGAAATCGGTATGTTCTCGGCTGAAATCCCGGATAATATTCGCGGGTATGCGTGGGACTGGGTGATTGTGGATGAAGCCGCGTTCTGTGATCCGGAGATCTTCGAGATCATAGATTCCCAGATCGGGAAACGCAGGGGGATAGAATGGGATGTGTCCACTCCCAACGGCAAAAACCATTTCTATGATTTATACTGTCAGGAAGAGGTAGATCCCAAGAATTACAAAAGTTTCCACTTTACTACCTACGACAACCCTCATTATCCAGTTGAAGAAATCGAACGTATGCGCCTTAAAATGCCAGAAAATGTATTCCGGCAGGAGATCCTTGCGGAGTTCATTGAAGGCGGGCTGGTCTTCCCGCATCTCGCGGATATCATGACAGCGGTTCCCCGAGAACCTATCCCCGGCCACCAATACGTTTCCGGGATTGATATCGCAAAAGTCAATGATTTTACCGTCATCAAGATCGCGGATTGCGCTGATAATCACGAAGTCTGTCATATGCGACTACCTCATAGCGACTGGTCAATGATCAAAACCACGATCTATGTAACTTTGAAACGTTACAATAACGCCACGGCAATTATCGATCAGACCGGTGTAGGCAGCGCGGTTGTAGAGGATTTACAGAAGATGACCCGGGCATGGGAAAAAGGACCGAATGGGGAACCGGAAGCTCCTGAACAGGGGCATCTTATCCTCATCCCAGTAGCGTTCACACAGAAGTCAAAACCCGAACTGATCCGGAACTACATCATGGCCCAGAACAATGCCACTATTCATCTCATATTGGACATGATCGTGAAGAAAGAGCATGAACAGATGATGGCGATCAAGTCCGAAGCATTACAGGGATATGTCAAATATTGTGCTCCTAAAAAGAAGCATGACGATACGGTTATGGCAGCAGCACTCATGAGTTGGGGTCTGGATCATTATACCGCGAACCAGTTGGCCGGGCCGTTCACGGAATCCGATCTCAATCCATTACAGAAAAAGAAGATCGACCCATCCTGCCAGATAGACATTGACGCTCTGATCCTGAAATCCGAGAGCAAGCAGATCGCGGGATTCGGTACTGAGGAAGATCAGAACATTTGCTCAAATTACGACTGATTGAAAAGATTAATATTCTTTTACCACTACTATCTTATTACGCGAAAAATAAGGGCCTCCGGGTTGGCAGGCGGCAGAGGTGGGGTACCCAACATCTCTGAAGTCTGGTTGAAGGGTTCGATTCCCTCGGGTCCACTGGTCTGGTACCATGGCAGTTACGGACCCTAAATGTAAACGCCATCGCCCACAGCGTCAGAGTGGTGATGGGGATTTCAGGCTACCCAAGATACGCAATTCCTGAAACGTAGCCGGAACGCCAACGATACCGGGGAACGAAATACTGTTGGTGCGTTGTCACACCAGAAGACCAAAAGATGATAGGGTTCTGGTGCGGTGATTCGGGCTCCATCTTTGGATGGGCGAATCTTGCGGGGGTCCGTCAAACCCTCAAAGGGCGGGTATACCAATGGTAGGTGGGATCCCCTCATGTGCTTGGCAATCCGGGTTCAACTCCCGGCCCGTCCATAAACAACTCTACTTTCCTTTTCTAAAGTAAACTTTATCTAATCGGAGCGGGATTCCTTAATCAAGGAGTCCGGCCATGCAGACCATTCCAAAAAAAAGAACGCAATTTTGTCTTGATGATTACGCAACTCTCGACGAAAGAATTTGTTTAGACTCTGAACCGTCTAAACAGTCTGAACAGTTCCAGATCGTAAGAAAAGCCGCTGCACCACGCAGACAGCAGACTGCTCTTGATCTCGTACAGGGTGGCACTAATCTCCTTGCCGTGCCGCCGGGCATGATTGATAATACCGTCAGTGACGCGCAGTTCCTTTACAGTACTCAGATGTTCAATGATCTGCTGACAAAATCCCTCTCCTCAGTCCAAGTGCCGGATGCTTACGATAACCTCAATGCCGCTCTCCGGCAGGATGACAAAGACGCGATTCTCAAGGACGAGGAGTTCCGGCGGGCGATCAATTCCATCAGTACCGCATGGAACTCTCTTGGTGTATACCGGTCGGACTTTATCAAGGCGGATAACGATAAGATGGCGCGGAATGCGTATATCGCCATGGTCGAAAAGGCGTTCCTTGACTATATCGGCTCGGTCAACTGGGATGTGACGGACAAGGATACTGGCGACCGGGTGGACTATGCTTACGATTTCATGTGCGAGCCAAACCCGCAAGGATCGTTCCGGGACGTGTTTGTACCATCAATCCGAGATATGTTCCGCTACGATGCCGGCGCGATTGTCAAGACGTTCAACCGCCGGAAAGAACTCATTGAACTGAAATCCTATCTCGGCACGGAGTTCTGGATTGAGATGGACCGGGTGCCGCAGCTCATCAGTGTTCCGACCAACGACAACATCGGGATCCGGGCAACCGAGTTCACGTCCGAGAAGACGCCCGGGAAAGAAGTGTTGATGCAAGGCTGGTGGTCCCGAGGGTTCACATGGCGATACTGGCAGCGCAGCCAGACCGGTGTCTACATCCCCTACACTCCAAGCGAAGTCTGTTACCTTGCCCTCTATAAGAGATCAGACGACATTTACGGCACGGACTACATCAAGTTCCTGAAATACTGGATTCAGTACCTCATTGACAGCACCGTAGCGGCCGGCAAGACCTTCCAGAACGGTATGATCCCGTCCCTGATCCTGAACCATCCCAACATCTACGACATCAACCAGATCCAGCAGAGACTTACTCAGCTCAGGTTCGAGAACCAGGGACCGACCCGGACCGGTACTGTCATGCACTTGGTTAATGGTGAAACGGCAACCTCCTTGGCACAGCACCTACATGATATGGAATGGGTAGAAGGCCAGAAGTTCGTTGCTCAACTGGTCTGGGGTTACTTCGGGTTCCCGAGCGATGAGTTCATTGGCGGGGATGTCAACCGGGCGGTCGCATACGTCCACCGGAACGTCACCAAGAGCCGGCTGCTGAAACCCATGATGAAGTATCTTGAGGACAAGATCAACCGTGAGATCCTGCCGTTCCTCAAAGGATACAAGAAGACATGGCAGTTCCGGTTCATTCAGGAGATGGAGCTGGACGACAAGCAGAAAGTCGCCCAGACTGGCGCGATCCGGATGGGGTCAATCACAGCCGGACTCGGTGCCGGTATTCCCGCAAGACTGGCATACAAGATCGCCAACGATGAGCCGCTTTCAAAGACCGACCTTGAAGATCTGGATGAGGCCAAGGAGAACGCCATGATGCAGGAGCTTGGCGGTGATATGGGAGGTGACGGTGATATCCTCGGAGATCAGGAACAGGGCCGGTACGGGCAGGGTTCGGAAATGTATCAGCCGACCAATATCAGCGATTACGGGCAGGGTGGCGAGAATACCGAACAGCGCATGGGAAACAAGGAAGAGGTGGAGTACCGGAAGGCGCGATTTGAACCGGGCGATGAGTTCTATAAAGCCGGTCTGAAATATGAAGTCATATCCGCCAATGAGAATTTCGCCAAGGCTCGCGTATACCTGAAACCCGGTCAGGCTGCACCGGAAGGCCGGACTGTCCGGCAGGGCAACCGTGGCAAGAGATATTATCTCACCACGCTCAAACAGCAGGAATCCACTTCCCACAAGAAGAAGAAAGGCGGAGATGGCCGGGCAGGTGGCGGAGAGCAGGAAGAGGAAGAACACTCTGCACCGGACCAGCCGGAGATTGAAGGCGCGGAGAAGATGGTGCGCGTGTCCGGCAACGGTATTGGCATTATCGCGGGGATCGTGAATGGCAATCTGAAAGTCAAGTCGCTGAAGAACAAAGAGACTGGCGAGTTCATCAAGAAGGTCATTGCGGCTGGTGGGAGTGAAGAGAAACCCGGTCAGTTCCTTGCAGTCATGAAAGAGATCGGCAAGAAAGAAGATCTCAATGTCAGCGCGTAGAAACAGAAAACTCTAATATTCTTGAAGTGCCTCTCTTTTATTATGCCATTACCAATTCTTGATCCAGCACCTTCAGGAAGACCGAAGGACTGGCAATTCCAGAAGATCCAGATGGTCAAGATTGAATCCCTGACCTATCCGGATACCTACATGAACCAGCACATCCACAAGATCGCGCCACGTGACCAGAAAGACCGGGGAACTTGTGTCGGGCAGTCAACAGCATACTGTTTTGACCTGCTCTACATCCAACTTACCGGGAAAGACCCGTCGGATCTCGACAAGGCGCAGTTCAAGAAAGACGTCACGGATTCTCTCAAGACGCTCCATGATGTCCTGTATCCGCAATCCGCCTCCGCGGAATGTGCGTACCAGATGAGCCGGAAGATAGGGAATGTCACCTATCCAGCCGGCAGCGAGATCCGGTATTCCGCGAGGGCTTGGAAAGATTATGGGATGAACCTTGAAATCCAGTGGCACACCGACAAGCTCGGAACAAAAGTCTGGGGCCCGTATGATGATGGGTTCCCAGTAGCAACTCCAGATGGTGGGCTTTCACAAGCTGATGCCAAGACGTTCGCATCGATGCACCAGATCGAGGGCTACGCGATGGCTGGGCGGTCTGACGGATACGCTACATGGGATCAGGTCTGTTATGCCATTGC
>Ga0172381_10002131_pt1 | contig 22347 bp, 22 predicted proteins | sample Leawel6488metaG_FD_119754 | JGI IMG/M metagenome (GOLD analysis project Ga0172381, IMG submission 119754) | Leachate microbial communities from a municipal landfill in Southern Ontario, Canada - Leachate well 64-88 metaG | ecosystem: Engineered > Solid waste > Landfill > Unclassified | place...
ACGATTAACTGTTGTGCCATTATAACCAGTGAAATATCCTCCTGCTAAAATTTTACCATCAGATTGAGTTATAAGAGAATAAATATATGAATTAAAACCAGTTCCAATATTAAAACTAGTATCAAGTGAACCATCTGTATTAATTCGTGCAATACAACCGGCTAATACACTGTCATAAAAATCAAAATGCCCTCCCACCAATATCTGTTCCTCCACCTCTTCCGCAACTTCATTAAATGTAACCTCTAATTCTCTTTCCACCCTGTAAGGATTGGAAGACTCACAAGCAGTATCACCCACATTGTATCCTTTGGAAGTTACTTTTACAGTCGGTAAGGCAGACTTATCTACTACCACTTTTGCACAACCATCTTCATCTCCACCAAGACCAGATATTACAAAACTCCAAACTGGAAAATCACCAGAAAGTGGAATACTTTCCCCTAAGCATTCTATCATTCCTGGTCCTCCTTCTTGAAAAACACTATTTGTAGATTTGTCATTATACAATGCACATTCTACCCCTGTATCAGATGAAAAGAATGCCTCATTTGTATCTTTTGTAGAAGTGCTGAAATTAATTTCTTTAAGAGCAATACTTGCTACTCCAATAGAAATTGCTAAAACAATACTTGATAGTATGGTAGTAAAAAGTAATACAAACCCTTTATTATTTTTTATATTAAAATTATTCATTTTATTCTACCCAATTAAATATAACCCCAGAAAAACTTGTGCTATACACTCCTGACTCTTGATTCCAATATACCTTAGATGTAATCTCAATTTCATCTTCACTTATTTCCCTTGTCTTAATTTCTCTTCTAAAACCATCAACAGAACCAGCGATATTATATGCATAACCTCCATCTGGGGATTTGTAAAGCACAGGACAACTTCCTTCACAAGCATTCACAGATATCCCTGTCATTGTCCCATCATAAAATAAATCTTCATCTACAAAATAACAACTTTTTTCTGAATTGGTAGTGGTATCACAAGGATCTATTTTTACCCTAAAATTATTCCAACCTGCTTGTCCACTCTCTGGATCATAAAGAACATAAGCATCTCTTAGATTTCTAATATATTCTACACCTTCTTTTGCTAAATACGAGGCAACAACTTTTTTCTTTGCATACCCTATATCAGCAATATCATCAGAAACTACAAAGATAACCGCCATAATTGAAAGACTAAATATAGAAATAGCAATAAGTGTCTCTACTAATGTAAACCCTTCTTTTATTTTTTTTCTTTTAAAAAATTTCATTTTAATCAAAAATGTTATCAATATCTATTGCCCTCTGAGAAACTGAAGTTTGTAAAGAAAAAGGTGATGTTACTCCTTTTTCAATTATTTTTCCATCTAGTTGGATTCTTACAAATGGCTGATCAGAATCAGGTGGTGGCTCTGCACCAAGCACTGAAAAACCAGAAACTGGATCAAGCACAATCTCTGGAGGAGTAAGAATTGTATAACTACTACCACCATTTATTGATTTCCCTAAACTACCATCTGAATACATTAGATAAATCCATTGATCTCCAAGAGCAGTCCTAAAAGATATTCCTTCACCTTTTTCACAACTATGTGGTTCTGATATAGGCAGACTATTACCATCAATACAATGATAATCAGTACCTGTTCTTAGATTTCTACCCATCTCTTCCATGATAAAACTAAGATTGTCAACAATAGAACGCATATCTTCTGATTTTCCATGAAGAAGATTTGCATTAAGGAGTGCACCCATTCCTGCCATCGTCACAACTAAAAAGAGAGAGATAGCTACCATTGTTTCAATAATAGTATATCCTCCATTTATTCTTTTGTTTGAAATTTTTTTTCTCATTTTCTATTCAAGTTCTATTCTACCAGATGGATATACTTTAATAAAATCAAGTATATTATTCGGAGAAGAAATAGTAATTCGGACATAAGTGAGTGGGGATTCAGTATATGAACCACCGGTTATAATTGCACCAGAATCAGGTCTTGTAAAAATAACGGAAAGATTAGGAACTGTCTCATAGGATTCATCCTGATAGAAGATATTCATCTTTTGTATTATATTGCCTTTCGTAATTTCAATTTTGTCCAAACATTCTCCACTTTCAGAAGTCACAGGCAAAACACATGAGGTATCATTAAAACTTTTATCATTATCTAAATCAGCAAAATATGCGAAACTTTTATTATTCAATCCATGATCCCCTGCCATACTAAAAGCAACTCCGTAAGAAGGCTTCCAAGAGGAAGCAACACTTTGAACTGTTCCCTGTCCCACTACTGCCTTTTTTTGTGCTTCAACAATTTTTAAGGCTATTTGATTCCCAAGATTACGAATATCCACTTTTTCTTGAAAGTCTCCGTAACTAAAAAGAACCACACTAGTAATAGCACCAAAAATACTCAAAACTACAATGAGTTCTACATATGTCATTCCCTTTTGAAAACATATATTCTTCTTTTTTTTAGAATAAAAACTCATATATATTTATATTAAAAAAGAAAACAATAATTGTACCTAGTGCTAAAAAAGGAACAAGAGGGATTTCACTTTTCATTCCTTTATTTATTTTTTTGAATAGAATAAGAACAAGACCAATAACGGCTCCCAACCAAAAACTAATTAAAAGAACAGAAAGCATTTCTGATACAGAAAAAAACCATCCCAAACCAAGGGCAAGTTTTGCATCTCCAAAACCTATCCATTTACCCCTTGAAACAAACCAAAGCAAAGCAAAAGGAAAAGCAAAAAATATCCCTCTTAAAAAATCAAATACACTTGGAATATGAGGAAAGAATATGTTATCTTCAAAAAGAAAAATTCCAATTAATGCCACAAAACCTAAGATATAGACCATAGAATCAGGAATCATTTTATGCTTTATATCATATACTGCAATGGAAAGAAGTAGAGAGAAAAAAAGAGCAAAATATGTAAAAGATACAATAAAAGAGGAAATATCGTAATAAAAAAGATATTCAAGTTTTGAGAATAAACCAGCAAAAACAAGTCCAGTAATAAATTCAACTAAAGGATATTGAAAGGAAATCCTAGTCTTGCATCCCCTACATCTACCCTTTAGAAAAAGAAAACTAAAAAGAGGAATTAATTCAATTGGAGAAAGTTTTCTTGAGCAATGAAGACATTTACTTCTTCCTCCAAAGGATTTTCCTGTATTAAAGCGAAAAATAACAACATTTAAAAAACTACCTATAATTAGTCCGAAAATAAAGAAAACAAATGAAATTGTAAATGTCATTGTGATTCTATTATACCAATAAAATACTGTAACAACAACACAATACACAAAGACCGCTTAAGCGGTCCTTATGTATTACTTCTTTTTTTATTCTATTATTCGCAAGTTGTATCACTTGCACCCAGATAACCATCAATCCCCATTGAAGATCCTGTGCTATCCACACACCAAGAGTTTGCAGTATCAGTCTTTAAAGCAGAAGCAACTGCCCAAGATGCATCATCTTCTGCTTCGTGGCACACCACAGTAGATGATGTCCCTGCAGTTGCTAGTGTATCAACGACTGATCCTCCAAGAGCATTGGATGCAGCTTCCATTTGATTGACTATGACAGTATTTGTACATACAGTATCATAACTATTAGGACTGTTACTATCATAAAGTATCTCGGCTTGTGCCCTTATATTTGAAAGATTTGCTTTGATTGCTGCGTCTGCTCCTTTTGCTCTAGCGCTGTTTAAGGAAGCCAAAACAACAGAAGCAAGAATTCCTATGATTGCAACAACAACAAGGAGTTCTATCAAAGTAAAACCTTTATTCAAAAATGTTTTTTTCATAATGATTATTAATAATTTATAATTATACTTCTAGACGAAAGAAGTGATCCTCTTTTACAATTAGATATTATAACACATGAAATGTACTTACAATAACTTTATCCACATCTTTTGATTATTGAATTCCTCCTGCAAGGTTATAAATCGGAACAAGAATAGAAACAAGTAAGAGTCCAACCCCAAGACCAAGTGCTACTATCATCACCGGCTCAATTAATCCTACCAGAGTATCCACTGCATCATCCACCTCCCTTTTGTAGAAATCTGCAAGAGTTTTTAAAATAGAGCCAAGAGATCCTGTTTCTTCTCCCACCTTCATCATTTGAATCATTATTCCTGGAATATATTCATAATGCTTTTCAAAAGCAGTTGATAAAGGTAGTCCTGATTTCACACCATCTGCTACATCTTTCATTATGTCTTTATAGACCTTACTTCCAACAACAAGACCTGTAATATCAATCGCCCTTATTATAGGGATACCTGATACAAGCATAGTATCCATATTGTCCGATATTCTTGAAAGGAAAAGTTTTCTATACAAATTTCCCATAGCAGGAATAGTTAGACGAACTCTATCAATATATGCCTTTCCTTTTTCGGTTGTAGAAAGTCTCCACACCCAAACACCGAAGAGGATAAAGAAAATAAGAATAAGAAAACCATAATCTACAAAGAAGTTTGATAAACTAATGATTATCTTTGTATATATAGGAGGTTCTTGACCTGAATCTAAAATAATAGATGAGAGTTTTGGTATAACAATAGTAAACATTAAAGTCATTACAACAAAAAAGGTAGCAACAACAAAAATCGGATAAATAAGAGCATTTCTTGTCTTAGAAGTAAGAGTATATTGACGATTTAAATAATCAGCAAGATGAGAAAAAGTTTCGTTTAATTTTCCTGTTTCCTCCCCAGACTTTACCATATTTACATAAAAGTCAGAAAAAACATCTGGATGTTTGGCAAGAGCACCAGAGATTGATACCCCTGCTTGTAAATCATCTCCTATCTGAGTAAGTTTTTTTGCTAATATCTTATTCTCTGCATTTGATGCAAGTAATGTAAAAGCCCTAAGAGCAGAGATTTGTGATTCAAATAATGTAGATATCTGACGAGAGAGTATTACAATATCTTTCATTGGCACTTTATTAAGAAAAGAAAGAGAGAAATCAAACTTTCCTTTTCCTTCTTCCTTGATAGAAACAACAATCAAACCTCTTCTTTGAAGTCCACTTATTGCCGTGTCTTTATTAAGTGCGTCTATTTCGCCCTCTCTACTTTTCCCTGTTTCGTCAATTGCCTTGTATTTAAAAAGCATAATTTTATATCATTCTTTCCAATCCTTTTGGATTGAGTGAATACTGATAAGCACTTTCCATTGAAATTTTTCCTGCTCGCACAAGTTCTATAAGTGAATGATTAAGATCCACCATTCCAAATTCTGCTCCTGTTTCTATAGCAACATCTATTTCTTTAGTTCTTTTTTCCCTTATAAGATGTGCTACTGCATTGTTGTTTAATAACAATTCATATGCTGGAACAAGTCCAGAAGTAGTCATAGGGATCAATCGTTGCGAAAAAATACCTAGGAGACTTTGGGAAACTTGAATACGAATTTGATCTTGTTGATAACCTGGAAAAGAATCAATGATTCTGTCAATTGTTTGGGAAGCATTATTGGTATGAAGAGTAGAAAGTACTAAATGTCCTGTTTCAGCTGCTGTAACTGCTGTAGATATTGTCTCAGGATTACGCATCTCTCCTATCATAAGCACATTTACATCTTCTCTAAAAGCTGACTTAAGAGCAGATGGAAAATCTTTTGTATCAATACCTACTTCTCTTTGATTTACAATAGATTTGTTGGAATTAAAGACATATTCTATTGGATCTTCAATGGTAACAATATGTCTTGCTTCTTCATTGTTTATTTGATTTATCATTGAAGCAAGAGTAGTAGATTTCCCTTGACCTACTGGTCCTACAACAAGGAAAAAACCCTGTTTTTTGCGAGCAATATCACTCAAAATTTGAGGTAAGTTAAGTTCAGATAGAGTCTTTACTTTTGGAACTACACGAAAAGCAAGACCAATTTTACCTTTTTGGAAATATGCATTTCCTCGCAAACGAGCCTCTCCTTTAAAATCATAAGAAAAATCAATTTCAAGTGTTTCTTTGAATTTTAATAGTTTGTTTTTATCTAAAATAGATTCCAAAATTCCCCATAAATCCTCACTTGAAAGAATTTCATGATTTAAAAGAAAAATTAACTCACCTTCAACTCTAATTGCGGGAACTTTTTCTGCACTTAAATGTAAGTCTGACCCACCTTCATGTAATACATTAAGCACTAATTCTTCAAATTTTGCTTTGTGATCCATTTTTATATTATATATCAATAAAGAAAAAAAAACTAATCATTCATATTTGTAAAATTGTATGCTTCCTTCAAAGGAATAATTCCTTTTAGTGCTTTTAACATAGCATCTTCTCTCATTGTAAGCATTCCACTTTGTCGTGCTATTTTATATATCTCAGTATCAACTGGTTTCGTTAAAATTACTTCTTGCATTTCTTTTCCTACATCAAACATTTCAAATACAGCTATTCTTCCTTTTGTACCAGAAGGACATTTTTCAGAAGGAACAGTTTCATATATTTTATCTCCTATTTCTATTTCCTTTTTGAATTTTTCTGGTAAATCTCTGAAGGTTTCTTCAAATTGAACTTTCAAACTCTCATCCATTGGAGCCAACTTTCTTGATTCAGGACAGGTTGTTCTTGCTAATCTTTGAGCGATTGATAGGACTAAAGTAGGGGCAATTAGGTATGGATCAACTCCCATATCCACTAATCTAGGGATAGCACCAATAGCATTGTTAGTGTGAAGTGTAGAAAAAACTAAGTGTCCTGTAAGTGCAGCTTGAATAGCAAGCTGAGCGGTCTCCTTATCACGAATCTCACCTACCATTATAATATCAGGATCTTGTCTTAATATAGAACGGAGTCCAGAAGCAAAGGTATAACCTATCTCTGGCATCATTTGAGACTGATTAACATCTGGAATATGATATTCTACTGGATCCTCCAAGGAAACAATATTACTTTCTTCTTTATTTAATTCGTTCATCATAGAATATAAAGTAGTAGTCTTTCCTGATCCAGTTGGACCTGTAATCAAAATAAGTCCGTATGGTTTATCAAGAGCCTTTCTAATCATTGCAAGATTTCTTTCAGAGAGGCCAAGTTCATTTATTGGCTTTACTCCTCTTTCAGAATCCAAAATTCTTATCACAACCTTTTCTCCAAAATATGCAGGCATTGTAGAAATACGAAAATCAATTTTTCTTTTTTCAACCACAGTAGAGAAAGAACCGTCTTGAGGTTTTCTCTTCTCATCTAGCCTTAATTTAGCAAGAATTTTTATTCTCGCTACTATACCATTATAAATATTGGGAGGTAGTGCAAGTGTAGTGCGTAAAATTCCATCTACCCTAAAACGAATCCTTACTTTTTCTCCGGTATTTTCTATATGTATATCAGAAGCACCCTCCCCAATTGCATTTTTTAAAAGCACAGCTACTATTTTTATTACAGGAGCATCTTCTACTATTTTTGTATCTTCAGAAGATTCTGCTTTTTTAATCTCTTTATCTAAATTTTTTACTTCATGAGCACTTTTTTCATCTTCTTCTTCTTTGTTTAATTCATCCAATGCTTCCTCTACTTGAGTAGACATTCCTCTGTAGCTTTCTAAAACACTTTTGTAATCAGAAGAGGAAATAAGAAAAACCTTAAAAGGAATTCCTGATTTTGCAGAAATAAACTGCAAAGCATCCATTGCTTGAGTGTTTTGTGGATCAGTAACTCCTACTTCAAGAATACCTTCTTTCAATTCTAAAGGAACGAAGTGATAATAGGTGGCAGAATCTTCTGGAATATACTTAAGAACATCAAAAGACATTTCTTTAGTATTTATTTTTTTTATAGGTATTTTAAGAAATTTTCCTTTGGCATTAAGTATTGTTTCTTCTGTAATTCCTGTTTCAATAAGTGCCTCGTCTATATTACCTTCGTGCTTTTCGCGAGCAAGATTTTTTATTTCATTTATTTGATTCTCTCTAATCAGGCCTTGTTGGGCCAATTCTTCTAAAAAACTCATATTTTTTTATTCAAGACCTTCCATAAGAAGATCAAGATTATCCTCAAAACCAGAGAAAGCATTACCAGGATTCTCTTCTAAATCTATATTCTCCTCTATTACTTCTTTTAGAGGATCATCTGGAATGATTTCTTCTGTTGTTCCCTCTTCTTCATTTACTTCAGGAATAGGTAAAGGCTCAATAGGAACTTCAATTGGATCAAATCCAATCGGAGCAAAGGGGTTAATTCTACCTTCATCACCATCAGGTAAGAGTATCACACTTGAATCTCTTAAAGAAGGGAAAATTGTTCCTGAAAAAATAGACTCATCAAGTTTGATACTTCTAACTGAAAGAAGGAGAGAAAGAAAATAAGAAGAAGAATCAGACTGACTTACCTCTCCTGATTGTAAAGCATCCTGAGAAGATGCAGAAGAAATTAAATCCTGTTCTTCAGGGGTATTTCTTAAAAAGAAAAATAATAAAGCAATTATTACTATCCCTATTCCAGTTATTATTAATATATTTTTTAGTTTTGGGTTCATTTTAGTTTTTTAGCCAATATGTTTTAATACTAAATTGATACTTGTAAGAAATTGGAAGATTTGGATCAAGCCCAACAATATCCCCTGCTGAAAATTCAATTGAGGATACATCTACTATTCTGAGATTACTTTCTAAATCTTTTAAGAAACTGATAAAATTGTTGTAAGAACCTTCAGTTGAGAATGAAAAATTCCAAATACCATAAGGACTTCTAGATGCCCCAGCCTGTACTCCTCTTCCTGTAGTAGAAGAAGTAGTTGTTTCCGATGCATCATATTTTACATCTCTTATAACCATTCCATAAGGAGAAGCAATCTTTTCCATTTCAAGAATCATCCTTATATTATCTATATTATCAGGAAGAAGTTTTTGAAGTTTTTCTATATCTGACTGAGAAAAAGTATTATATTTTTCAGTTAATTTATCTCTCTCTGCCTCCAGTGCTTTTGAATTTCCAAGTGCTTCATTATACGAAACTGAAAGTGCACGAATACCTTCTATTTCTTGATACAAAGGATTTATGAAAAAGAAAAAGAGTGCTATGGAAGTTCCTATTAAAATGAAAGGTATGGCATATTTAATCATATCAATTTATCAATCCATCAAAGTAATCTGATGGGTTATTGGTGCCATCTAGCACTTTCTGATAATCTACAAAAGTTCGGTCAAGTGAAAACTCTAAATCAAAATTAACATTGCCTTTTTCGTTAACTGCAAGATTAGAAAAAACAGGATCTATAAAATGCTTGTTTTGATTAAAAAGATCAGACTGAAGGGCTACTGATCTGTAATCAGTAGCAATTCCTGAAAGTTTAATTAAAACTTTTCCACTCTCTTCATTACTCAGATTAAATTTTGTATATCTAACACTTTTTTTTGTAACTTTTCCAAGGGCATCAAATATAGGCGAAACAGCAACATGATCTTGAAGAACCATTTTCCCTGCTTCAATACGACGGTTAAGGAGTTCTAGTTGGGTAATTTTCTCTGGCTCAAATCTATTTTGTGCTAAAGAAAGATCATTCTGCATTCTAGTTATACCCTTTGTCAGGGTTACTTTGTAAAAATAAAGAATAATTGCTCCAATTAAAACTGTGAAGAAAACAAAAATAGAGATAGTGGTAAGCAACCCAACAGGACGAGAAGAAGCAGACGGTTTTTCAACTACCGCTGGTTTTTTAGGAATAAATGAAGTTTGAAAATTCGTATCCATTTTGTTTATATATATTCTCTCACTTTATTGTAATTTTCGCAATGCCAAACCAAGTGCAACAGCAAATTCCGGCCCTGTAGCAAGCAAAACCTTTTCTAGAAATGCTGGAGCACCTACTTTAGAAAAAGGTTTTCCTGTCTCAACTTCCACTCTAAAATTCCCTCTTGCCATCTCTTCAAGTCCCTTCATTACTGAACCTCCTCCAGTTAAGATAACTTTGCTAATTGTTTGATTATATTTTTTTTCATAACCAAGTAAGACATTATTTGTTTCAGAAAATATATAATCAAGGTGTGTTCTAATAATTTCTGGAATACTTTTTTCTGTTGAATTATCATAAAGACCATATTCTTTTTTCATTTCCTCTGCTTTTGAAAAAGGAATACTGAGTGATTGAGAAATAGATTCTGTTATATCAGACCCTCCACGATTTATTGTATGGTGTGCTTTCACTATACCAAACTCAACTAGAGAAAGTTTTGTTCTTGAGGCTCCAAAATCCATAAGAAGAACTAAGGAAAGTTCATGCTCAAAATTTGAACGAATAGAAGAAAAAATCTCAAGTTCAAAAAAACCAACATCTAATTCAGCCTGAGAGGCTATTGAGCGATATTTTGAAATTGCTTCATTGTGAATTGCAATTACTAATATCTCTTTTTTTTCACTTGTAATAGGTTTTATCTCTGGATTGTTTAATTCTTCAAAAGAAGGTTCTTTCTTTGGAAGAGGAAAATAGTCTATTGATACTTCTGTGATAGGCATAGGAATATACTTCCTTGCTTCGGTAGGAATAATAGAGGACATTTCACTCTCAGTAACTTGAGGAGGAAGAGAGATACTAAAAATCAAACTTGATTGCACAGGGATAGAAACTGCTGAAATCATTGTAGTAGTCCCAGATTGTTGGAATACTTCTTTTAGGGCTTCTACTATTTTTTCAATTGGCAAATTGGTAACTTGCCCAGCATCCCTTCCTGCATAAGGTCCAAGGGAAACCGCTCCATATGTCTCAAGCATTACCTTTCCACCTTTCTTTTTTATCTCTACAACTTTTATAGCCGAAGAGCCTATATCCACACCTATTGCATGATCACTACTAACACCACCTTGAAAAATTTTCAAGCCAGGAAAAAGATTTTTGAGCGGACTATTCATACCTTACTATTATAACAAAAATCAATCAATACAAGCAAACAATTAAAGTGTAAATTTATCTAATCTTTATCTATTTAGTATATAAAGATTAACAATACAAATGTTAAATTATATTCTTAATCTACTATTTCCTGAAAATTGCCTTGTCTGTGGAAAAAAAGGAGAAAAATTATGCCTCTCCTGTATAAATAATTTCCCTTTTTCTGAACGAAAATGTTTTAAATGGATTTTCCCAATATATGATTATCGTTTTATTTATATTAAAAAAGCCATTCACTCTTTCAAATATAAAGGCAACAAAGATCTAGCAAAAACATTTGCAAAAGCCACATATGAAAAGTTTCTAGAAGAAATATCTATAAGAAGAAATATGGAAAACTTTTTCATCCCCATCCTTATTCCAATCCCTTTATCTAAAAAAAGATTTTTTGAACGAGGATATAATCAGGCAGAATTACTAGCAAGAGAACTTGCAAGATATTCAAATGGTTTCTTGAAAGTTGAATCTGATCTATTAAAGAGAAGAACAAGAAAAACACATCAAGCACAAACAAAAAATAGATTCTCTCGTTTTGAAAATATCAAAGATGTTTTTTGGGTTAAAAATCCTAGGAAAATAGAAAACAGAAATATAATACTTATTGATGATGTTGTCACTACAGGTGCAACTCTACACGAAGCAAAAAGAGTTTTGGAATATTCAGGTGCAAAAAAAGTAATAGCTTTTACAATTGCTCATTAGCATAGTTTTATTAAATTTTGTTTAATAGCATAATAATTAGGTTCTGATATACTCTAGTAATGGAATCAATTTTTAATTTTGACATTTCAATTTTTGCACAAACTGCTGGATATATTGGTATTTCTTTTATTATATTTGCAGAATCCGGTCTATTTTTCGGATTTTTTCTCCCAGGAGACAGTCTTCTATTTACTGCAGGATTATTAGCCTCAAATGGTTATTTTAATATCTTTTTAATTATATTGTTAGTTTTCATTTCAGCAATCTTAGGAGACCAAATTGGTTATTGGTTTGGAAAAAAAGTAGGACCAAAGATATTTACTCGCGAAGATTCATTTTGGTTTCAAAAAAAGCACATTTTTCGTGCTGAAAACTTTTACAAAAAATATGGGAAAAAAACAATTATCCTAGCTAGATTTATTCCTATCGTTAGAACTTTTGCTCCCATACTTGCAGGAGTAGGAAGTATGTCTTATAAAACATTTGTAATTTATAACATAATTGGTGGATTTTTATGGGGGGTAGGTGTCACCCTTTTGGGTTACTTTTTAGGAGAAATCATTCCAGATGCTGAAAAATACCTTTTACCTATTATTGCTATTATTATTTTCCTGTCTATCCTTCCCCCAATCATATCTTTTGCAAAAGAAAAAATGAAGTGATATAATCATCACACAGTTAAATATATATCAAGAGAGGCGACGAGAGAATTGGCTCAGAGACTCGCCCGGCAACCTATAATAACAAAAGGTGCCAATTCCAACCCTGTAAGGGAAAGATATTTAGTCCATATCAATCTTACAGAGGTAAGATTTTTTAATTTCTATAAAAAAATGAAAATAAAAACAGCAGAATGTGTAAGCCCTATGCATCCGGATAAGTTTTGTGATTATATAGCAGACACTATTTTAGATGCATATCTAGAAAAAGATAAAGATAGTCGTTGTGCCATAGAAGTCATGGGAGGACATAATCTGATTGTCATAAATGGAGAAGTTAATTCAAGGAAAGAAATAGATATTGAAAAAATAGTCAAAAAACTAATCGGAAATAATTTTAGATTGATTTCAAACATAGTAAAACAAAGCCCAGAAATTGCTCGTGGTGTAGATATAGGTGGTGCTGGTGACCAAGGTATTATGTGTGGTTATGCAACAGACGAAACAAATACATATATGCCTCTTGAATATGAACTTGCTAGAAATCTCTGCAATTATATTTATAACAAATATCCTTTTGATGGTAAAACACAGATAACAATAAATAACGGAAATATCCAAAAAATTGTTGCCAGTTTTCAAAATGCAAAAAGCAAAGATTTAAGAGAAATTGTTACAAAATGGATACAAAAAAATGCCATAAAAAAAGAAAGCATACCTCAGTATGAAATCTTTATAAACCCTGCTGGAGATTGGTCTCAGGGAGGATTTGATGCTGATACTGGACTCTCAGGAAGAAAAATAATTATTGATAATTATGGACCTGAAATTCCCATAGGTGGTGGTTCCTTTTCAGGAAAAGATTATACAAAGGTAGATAGAAGTGGTGCTTATATGGCAAGAAAAATTGCTGTTGATTTATTAAAAAAATATAATGCAAAAAAAGTCTATACAAAGCTCGCTTATGCTATAGGAGAAAGAAATCCAGTTATGGCAATTGCAAAAGTGGATGGAAATGAAATAGAAATCAAGGGTTATGATTTATCCCCTGCTGGAATACGAAACTTCCTAGATTTAGATAAAATAAAATTTTCAGAAACCTCAAACTGGGGACATTTCGGAAGAAAATTTCCTTGGGATAAATAAAATCGGAACTTCAATTTTGTGTTCTTGTTCTTTAGTCAAAATTTTTGGCATATTTTTCTCCTAGTTTATTTCCAAATAGTTCTTTAAAATAATTATCTATTTTTAACTTCGCATCGGGAACTTTTCTAAATCTAAATCTTTTTTTTAAAATTGGATTTGTATGAACACTAAAATCAATAAAGCATTCTTTTATTTTATCAAATTTTTTGTTATCAATAATCACATCACAATTTCCAATAAAATATGGCATTCTGTTTGCGTATTGCTTGAAAACATCAATATAACAATAGTATGGCAACTTTTCCATTAATACATAAACTGTATTATATGTATCCTCATCAATAAAAGTCCTATTTCGTTTTAGTGCATTTATATCCCTTAAGGTCCAAAACTTTGCTACTGGTTTATCGTTCTTATTTAAAAACTTTTTATTCGGATATTTTTGAATATAGTTGGCAATTGTATCAAAATCTTTTAAGCGAAAAACACCATCGTCTTTTACTCTAAACAAATAATTTTGAATATAATCATAATTCATTCCGTCTTTATCCCTTTTATAAAGAGCCACTAAAATCGGAAAAGCCATTCCGCGAGAGGTATCAGAAAATTCATGGCTACTGATAATCAATCCATCAATTAATTTATAATTATCAGCGAACTTTGAAAGAAGAGAAAAATTTGCTTTCTTAATTAAGTAAGATAGTGGATGTAAAACACAAACATAATCTGCTTGAAGTTTATCGTAAGAAAGTAAAAATGACATTCCTAAATCTCTTGTCTTTATATCAGTATCTATCCTATTTTGAATTGACACATTTTTTATAGAACTCCGAATTATTGATGTAGTATCATTATATGGAGGATTGCCTATAATTATAAGTTTTTCATTATTTCTAATTTTAAAATTCAAACGAGAAACATTTAAAAGAGAATTCTGGCAAAGGAAATCCGCATTTTTAATCGTATCTCTTGCTTTTTTAATAGCCTTTTTATCAACATCAACTCCAATTAATCTTTTTGCTACACTATTCTTCGTAAGAAAAGAACCATATCCACAAGAAGAATCTAAAATTGTCCATTCTTTGATGGCTTTTACATTTTTTTTAAGGATTTCATAAGTTAAATCAATAATAGCCTCTGGGGTATAAAAAGAACCAAGATTAATAGTATCTATATGATTAAGATGTCTTTGGTTTCCATTCATATAGTCACATTATATCAGTTTTTTGTGAATTTGTATAATTAAAAAAAATCTATATTTTCCCCAATATGCCAATTTTAATGCTCACAAATTTAGAGATATAATGTATGAATATCAATAACAAAAAAAACAAAACACAGCCAGAACGGCTATATTTTGCTTTTTTATTACATTTAATAAATTAAAATGTAATTTCTAGACCACTTTTTTGCTCACTATTTAAGTAAAAAGTAATCACCCACATTGAACCAAGTCCTTTTTGAATAGTATAACTCTTGTCTGTATTCTCTATAATTTTTGCACCATCTGATACTAATCCATCCATAATAGCATCTCTTTCTACTTCAGTGAGTTTACTATTAAAGGAATATGAAAGCATTGATCCAAACTCTTCCCACATTTTTACTCCAACTATAGTCTGATCATCTACCACCTTATCAAAAACACCCTTAAGCACTGGTCGTAGAGTAGCATCCACTTCTTTTGCTTTTACTCCTTTGATTTCTGCCTCTTTAGCTTTTTCAAAAGCAATTTCAATTGGAGTTTTTTGCTCCTCGGATATTGAAGGATCCTCGGTATTAACATCTGTATTTTCTGTTGAAGGAACAAGTGTGTCTGTATTTTCTTCCATAGACTTTGGATATAGATACCAAGCAATCAGACAAATAACTATTATTACAATAACTGTCCAAATAATTTTTTTCATATTAAAATAAAACAAATTAATTCATAATCTTCGACCTTTAGTATTCATTATAATACTAAATAAAAAAAATAGAAGACGGTTATGATACTTCATAAGGATTACATTTGAGAATCCTTGCAAACCGTTGCGGAGCCGGTGGGATTCGAACCCACGAGAGGTGTAAACCCCTACATCTTTAGCAAAGATGCTTGATAGACCACTCCAACACGGCTCCTTTATCGTTTCTTATTTTTTTCTATTAAAATACTTCTCTACTCTATCATATTTCTGTCATTTTTCCACTTTTTTATTTTCTGTAAATGTTTATCATTATTTGAGCCTACTTCTTTTACATATCTACGAAGACTCTGAATACTTTCTATCCGCACATCTTTGTGATTTTTGCTTATCCTAATATTAATTCCCATGTTATCTAAAATTTCTACAACAGATAAAACTAGAGACATAGAAGCACTAGTAAAAGCCATTTTCATGTATGAATATTTTTTACCATTTACCACAAATCGATGAGTAAAGAAACATCCGTCAGTATCAATTAAACCTCTTACACAAGCACGAGCAAAGGACTCATCCTTCTTTATCCAATCGGGAATATCTATCTTCTGTCTGATTTTATTTCCTTTGACTAGCCCCAGTTCTAAACAAAAATCCACAAGTTGTTTCCTCTGTGCCACAATATCGACCGCTTTTGCTCTTTTTCTAAAATATACTTTTACTCTTATGCGAAAAAGTTTATAAAATAAATTTTTGACATGAGAGATGTACTTTATTTCATTACTAGAAAGAGTAACGGTCACTGAATAGGTAGTTATTCCTCCGTCTCCTAGTATAATACCGACAAATTCCGCTAAGTCAACACTCATTTCTGGCAAACTTATATTAAACGAATGGGTTATTGAATTTTTTATATACTGACCTTCTTCTTCCCACCATTTTTTCCATTTAGCCTTCCTATATGTCTCATTACCTCCCACCCTACCATTTATATTTATATTACTAATTCCTCCCAACCGTCCTGCTTTTTTCGTATGTTCTTTCCAAGAAAGAATCTTAATGTTTTTATCTAGAGCAATGTCTGATCTCTTTGATAAATATACAGCAGAGTCATATGACATATGTTTTTTGTTGCAAGCCCAATCGCGAACAGTTCTTTCATTCAAGTTCAACATTTTTGCAAGTTCAGACCAAGAAAATCCAAGTTTTTCCTTTACCGAATTTAAAAACTGCCCTTGTTTTTTAATAGGGTTAAAAATTATGCGGTCAGATACATACAGTTCAAGCATGTCTCTACTATTTCATAATTTGGAGCAAAAACCAATTTTTTGTTATATTATATGGAGTATGGAACTTCACGATAGACTAGAAGAAAATTTTCGGTTAAACGACAGTCAGAAAAAAGCCTTACGAAAACTTAAGCTTTTTACTGTTCACGATTTGCTCTTTTACTTCCCTGTCCGTTATTCTCATATAAGTGAAATAAAACCAATCAATCAACTTATAATAGGAGAAATTGTTACGATATATGGTAGGTTTTGGAAGCCTGATATAAAACGCTCATATAAAAGCAAAAGAATAAGAGCAGAAGGAGAAGTAACAGACGAAACTGGAAAAATAAAAGTCATTTGGTTTAACCAAGCGTTCATTGCAAAAATGCTTCACTCAGGACAATTCGTAGAACTCACAGGAAAAGTAACAAAGGGTAAAAGAGGGATATATTTAGCCAATCCAGAATACAAAAAAATGGAGTCAATGCCTATCGATGTTCACCATTCACTTTTTAATTCTGAGAATAAAAAAGAAACAGAAGTTTTTGGTTTCCCCATCTATAACGAAACACGAGGAATAACTTCCAAATGGATATATCATACAATACTCAAAATAATAAAAGACAAAACACTTGAAAGTATTAAAGATTATATTCCCGAAGATATTCTTAAAAAGTATCATCTACCTTCTCTTAAATCTGCTCTTTTCTGGATTCATTCCCCTAGATCAGAAAAAGATGCCTTGTCTGCTAGAAAAAGATTTGCATTTGAAGAAGTTTTCTTTATCCAACTAGAAAGGCAACACGACAGACTGGAATATAAAAAGAATAAAGCATTTACTATTTTAGGAAGTAAGAAAGTTACAGAAGATTTTTTAAAACGTTTTCCTTTTACCCCTACCAATTCTCAAAAAAAATCAATCTCTACTATCCTTTCTGATATATCAAAAGACTACCCCATGTCACGATTGCTTGAAGGAGATGTTGGCTCAGGGAAAACAGCAGTAGCAGCTACTGTAGCCTACAATACGATCTTGCAAAAACCAAACGGGCAAAAATTTGGAAATCTTCAGATGGCATACATGGCTCCCACAGAGATATTAGCAACTCAACATTTTGAATCCTTTATCCAATACTTCAAACATTTACCTATAAATATCGCCCTTATTACTGGAAGTGGTTGTAAAAAGTTTCCTGGAAAAGTAAATCCAGAAGGATATACAACAATATCTCGTTCCCAACTTCTTAAATGGGTAGAAAATGGAGAAATACCTATACTCATAGGCACCCATACCCTTATCCAAAAAACAGTTAGATTTAAAAATCTAGCACTTGTGGTAATAGATGAGCAACATAGATTTGGAACAGCACAAAGAAGGAAACTAATAAAAAAAGGTGGCATAGCCCCTCATCTTCTTTCAATGACCGCTACCCCTATCCCTCGCACTCTTGCTCTTACAATTTACGGCGACCTTGATTTATCTCTTCTTGATGAAATGCCAAAAGATAGAAAAGAAATTATTACTGAAATAGTTATACCAGAGAAAAGAAATGATATATATGAAAGAATTAGAACAGAATTAAAACTTGGCAGACAATTGTATGTGATTTGTCCTCGTATTTTTGAACCTGACCCAAAAAAAGAAATGGCACTTCAAGCAAAATCAGCTATTGCTGAAGCAAAAAGATTAAAAAAAGAGGTTTTTAAAGAGTATGAAATTGATGTACTACACAGCAAAATGAACAAACAAAAAAAAGAAGAAGTAATGAAAAACTTTTCGGAAGGAAAGACAAATATATTGTGTGCCACTTCTGTAATAGAGGTAGGTGTCAATGTTCCAAATGCTACTAGTATAATAATAGAAGGAGCAGAAAGATTTGGGCTTGCTCAACTTCATCAACTTCGTGGAAGAGTAATTAGAAGTAATCATCAAGCATATTGTTATATCTTTGCAGAAACAAAAACCCAAAAAACAATAGATAGACTAAGAGCATTAAAAACTGCTAAAAACGGCTTTGAACTTGCGGAATTAGATCTTACATTAAGAGGAGCAGGAGAACTCGGAGGAGGAAAACAATGGGGTATCACAGACCTTGGAATGGAAGCGATAAGGAATCTAAAAATGGTGGAAGCTGCTCGTATAGAAGCTATTTCTATAATAGAAAAAGATTTAGAACTAGAAAAATATCCTCTTCTTAGGACACAAATAAAAGAAAGAGCAAAAGAGTTTCATTTTGAATAAATGTCCGCCCTCTTGGATTCGAACCAAGGACCCCAGAGGTATAAGCTCTGTGCTCTAACCAACTGAGCTAAGGGCGGATATCTCATATACTACAAGATTTATCTTAATTTCGCAAAATTTTAAATATGTATTATTCCGTAATCACTATAGCAGGCTGATCTTTTTTCTTTAATCCAATACCATGTTGAACCAGTATCTTTTCATATTCTTCTTGTTCAATAGTCTCTACTTCAATTAATTTCATAGCAATAGCCACAAATGCTTTCTTATGTTGTTTTAAAACTTTCTCTGCGGTTTTCAATCCATCATTTATTATTCTTGCAACCTCAGAATCTATTCTTGAAAAAACAACTTCAGAATACTCTTTCTCAATTCCCTCTCCCCAATGTTGTTTTCCGCCATTTCCAGCAAGTGCTATCGGACCTATTTCATCCGACATTCCCCATCTTGTAACCATTGCCCTTGCAAGATTTGTAGCCATTTGCAAATCACTTGATGGTCCAGTGGTAACATCCTTAAAAATCATTTTTTCTGCCACATAGCCACCAAGTGACATTGCAATATCATCAATAAATTCCTTTTTTGATTGAAGTCTTTTCTCTTCAAGGGGAAGTTTGAGAGTATATCCTCCTGCCGAACCACGAGCGATAATAGAGACCTTATGAACAGGATCAGCATACGGAAGGACAGAGGCCACTATTGCATGTCCTGCTTCATGATATGCAGTAATTTCTTTTTCTTTCTTAGAAAGTAAATGACTCTTTCTCTCTGGTCCAAGCATTACTTTCTCTATCGCGCGAATTAAATCAAATTGAAATACTTTTTTGCGATCTTCACGAGCTGCGAGAATGGCTCCTTCGTTCATTAATGAATATAAATCAGCACCAGAAAATCCTGGAGTCCTTTCTGCAATTAGTTTGAGATTTACATCCTCTGCAAGAGGTTTACTTTTTGAGTGAATTTTCAATACCTCCTCTCTGTCTGCCCTATCAGGTAGGTCAAGTGAAACCTTTCTATCAAATCTTCCTGGTCGCACAAGAGCAGGATCTAATACATCAGGTCTGTTTGTTGCAGCCATTACTATCAATTTTTCATTTGGTTCAAAACCATCCATTTCTACGAGTATTTGGTTAAGGGTTTGTTCCCTTTCGTCATTTCCGCCTCCAAAACCTCCCCCACGAGTTCGCCCTATAGCATCAATCTCATCCATAAAGATTATGGCAGGAGCAGACTTCTTTGCCATTTTAAAAAGATCACGAACGCGTGAAGCTCCAACTCCTACAAACATTTCAACAAACTCTGAGCCTGAAAGATGAAAAAATGGAACACTTGCTTCTCCCGCCACAGCACGAGCAAGCATTGTCTTTCCAGATCCTGGTGGTCCCATTAGGATAACACCTTTTGGAATTCGAGCACCAATATCAATAAACTTTTTTGGGCTTTTGAGGAAATCAACTATTTCTTTTAATTCTTCTTTTGCTTCTTTACATCCTGCTACATCTTTAAAAGTGATTTTGTTGTTCTTGTCATTTGGATCTGTTATACGAGCTTTTGATTGACCAAATGAAAATGCTTGCATTCCTGCACCCTTTACTTGCCTTGAAACATACCAAAAGAAAATTATTATGAATATAATCGGAATAAGAAAAGGAAGAACATTAAGTGCCCAAAAACCAAAACCACTTTCCTCTCGTACTTGAATTTTAGTTTCAGAAAGTTTTTCTGCACTTACTCCATAATTTGAAAGAGTCTCAGAAAGCGAAGATTCCGTTTCTTTTTTTGCTATTTTGATTTCTTCGTTTAAAAAAGTAATAGTGAGTTCTTCCCCTTCTACTATTATTTCTTTTACATCACCTAATGAAACTGATTGAGCAAGTTCGGAAATTGATATCTCTGACTTTGGTTCTGAAGCATTAGATACTATAAGATATAGTGCTGTTACTATCATTAAAATTAAAACAACAGATGCAATACTTCCAGAAAGCCCTGGTCCATTACCCTGCTTATTTTTACCCTTTTCTGGAACTTTGTTATTTATCACTTTAAAATCCATTTTTTGATTATAGCATAGATTTTAGAAATTTTCTTTTTCAATTTATGCTAAAATCAGACTATGGCACATTATGCAGAAAACAGAAAAGCAAGGTTTGAATATGAAATTCTTGATAAATATAGTGCTGGGATAGAATTATCAGGGATAGAAACTAAATCCGTAAGAGAAGGTAAAATGTCTCTTGATGGAGCCTTTGTAATTGTAAGAGGTGGAGAAGTGTTTCTAATCAATGCAAACATTACCCCTTTTCAACCTAAAAATGCACCGAAGGATTATGACCCATTAAGAAACAAAAAACTTTTGCTTACTAAAAAAGAGATAGAAGAATTAGCCAGTAATGATAAAAACAAAAGCTTGACAATAGTGCCTCTCACAGTGTATAATAAAGGGAGAAAAATCAAGCTAGATATCGCGATTGTAAAAGGAAAAAAGAATCGTGATAAGAGAGAGAGTATAAAAAAAAGAGAAACGGAAAGAGAACTCCGTCGCACATTGAAAGATTATTAGTTTATCAGCCGTCTCATTTGAGAATAAGTATATTTTGTAGGTCTTAATCATGGGGATGCAAGGCATAGACAAAAGATTTTCTTGCATTAATGCATACCGAGAAAGAATGCAATCTCGTTAAACTTCATTCAAACTGTTAATTGCAAAATTAGCTTCCAAAGCAAAAGCAATTGTTTCTCCATATTTTGGAGCAAATCAGTTTGCTTTCGCTCCAGTAGTAGCCTAAAGGCGAATCTGGTGTCTCACTCATAGACTTCCGATATATGAATTGAGGCATAATACTATCGGGATAGGAAGAAGGACTTCCCTACTTCTCTCCGAAAAATAAGGGAATCGATCTTTAGATATTTGGTTCGTTTAATAGTCTAAAGATTTAAAACAAAAAGCGAACTATGTATGTAGATTTTACTGTAACGATCCTTTGCACACGGGTTCAATTCCCGTCATCTCCACAAAATTAAAAACACTTCGCTCTTGCGAGGTGTTTTTAATTTATGAATGATGAGCAAGCAAACTGCTTTGCTTGTGTCGGGAATTGAAAGGCTTTTCGTTATTTGCCAAAGACAAATCGAAAAGCACCTGGCTATGTAATAGCCAATTCCCGTCATCTCCATCAAAAGTATGATATAATATTCCCATGCAATATATTTACATGATTGCCCTTATTCCATTTTGTTTAATATGGATTTTTATTTTTTATAGGAGAAAAGATTTGAGAAATGAAATGCTTTTTATGAGTGTTTTAATGAGCGGTTTATGTCTTTTTTCTACTTATTATGGATGGACAGTAGATTGGTGGTATCCACAGAATATTACAAATAGTTTGGTTGGAATTGAAGATTTTATTTTAGGATTTACTTCTGGAGGTATTATGGCAACAATTTATGAACTGTTATTTAAACGAAGTATGTATAAGAGAAAACTTCATCATCAT
>Ga0172381_10002132_pt1 | contig 22333 bp, 18 predicted proteins | sample Leawel6488metaG_FD_119754 | JGI IMG/M metagenome (GOLD analysis project Ga0172381, IMG submission 119754) | Leachate microbial communities from a municipal landfill in Southern Ontario, Canada - Leachate well 64-88 metaG | ecosystem: Engineered > Solid waste > Landfill > Unclassified | place...
AATAAAAAAGGATTATGGAGCGATAACTCGTTTTAATAAAGGAGAGGGAAATGTTGAGATATTTAACTGCGGGTGAGTCTCACGGCCAGGCGCTAATGGCGATCCTGGAAGGCATGCCGGCCGGGTTGAAATTGCATGAACAGGAAATTAATTATGAGCTTTCACGCCGGCAACAGGGTTATGGCCGGGGCAGGCGTATGCAGATCGAGAAGGATAAAGGGACGATTGTCTGCGGATTAAGAAAAGGCCTGACCATCGGCAGCCCTATCGGGATCATGATTAAGAACAAGGATTTTCGCATCGAAAAGATGCCCGGGGTCTTTTGTCCGCGGCCGGCACACGCGGATTTAACAGGGGTATTGAAGTATGGTTTTAAAGACGCCAGGGATGTTCTGGAAAGGGCGTCGGCGCGGGAGACCGCCGCCAGGGTGGCGGTAGGCTCCGTGGCCAAGGTGCTCTTAAGCGAATTCAAAATAAACGTCCGCAGCAAGGTCATGTTGATCGGGGGGGAGGTTTCCCCGGAAAAAATGCGCAAAAAAATAGACCTGGCTGCCGCCAGGAAAGATACTGTCGGGGGAATTTTCGAGGTTATCGTCAGCGGCGTGCCTGCAGGACTGGGCAGTTACGTGCAACAGGACCGCCGCCTGGATGCCAGATTGACCCAGGCAATTGTTTCCATCCCGGGAATTAAAGCCGTGGGCGTGGGGCTGGGGTTTGGTTTTGCCTACCGCTTTGGTTCCCAGGTCCACGATGCAATTTATCCCTCCGGGAAAAAGGGCTTCTGCCGCAGGAGTAATAACGCCGGCGGGATAGAAGGAGGAATGTCCAACGGAGAAGAGATCATCCTGCACGCCTGCATGAAGCCGATAGCTACGCTTCTTGCCCCCCTTGCCACCGTCAATATCCTTACCCGCAAACCCGCCAAAGCCAGCACGGAGCGTTCGGACATTTGTGCCGTGGAATCTGCCGCGGTAGTGGCAGAGTCCGCTTGCGCCTTTGTCCTCGCCGACTGCCTGCTGGAGAAGTTCGGTTCAGACAGCCTGGAGGATATCAAGCAGGGCTACAGGCTTTATTTAAAAAGAATCAGTTAGAAAATGCCCTTGCCTTACGTCTAATATATTAGAAGGAGGTGAGGGCAATGGTAAACGGTTCTCAAGTCAAAGTGATCCGTCTGCATCGTTTTGCGGGGGATTCAAAGACCAGGGCCTTTGTCGATGTCGGCATAGGTGATTTTGTGGTTAAAGGGTTGCGCGTGGTAGAAGGTAAGAACGGCCTGTTTTTGGCCATGCCGCGGGATAAGTCCAAAGACGGCAAATGGTATGATTCTTTCTATGCGGCGAACAACCAGGCCAAGGAAAGCCTTTCTAAACTGGTCCTGGATCTTTATCAGCAATAGCATCCGGGTTTGACAAAGGGGCAGGCCTCTTAAAGGAGGCTGCCCCTTTCTTGCCTGCAATATAGGTAAGGGTATTAACCCAGGATTTGCATTTGACAGGAATTTAACCCTATGGTAGAATTGCGGATACCGCCAAATTTTATTTTTAGGTACAAAAATGGATAAAAAAGGGAATATTTATTTAGTCGGTTTCATGGGAACGGGTAAGAGTAGTGTCGGCCGCGAGCTGGCCAGACGCAAAAAATGGCATTTTCTTGATTTAGACGAGCTGATCGAGATGCGCGAGAAGAGGCAGATCCCGGATATCTTTGCCGAAAAGGGAGAGGCTTATTTTCGCAGGATCGAAAAAAAGGCCTTGCAGGAGATCTCCCGGCAGAAGAATTTTGTGGTTGCCTGCGGCGGAGGGATCGTCATGGATCCGGAAAACATCCGGGCGATGAGAGAAACCGGAACAGCCGTCTGTTTAAAAGCCGATTTAGATACGATATTAAAAAGAACCAGCGGTTTTCTTCATCGGCCGCTTTTGAATGTTGAGGATCCACGTTCGCGCATTGAATTACTATTGAAATTTCGCTCGCCCTATTATGCCAAGGCAGACTTCTCTGTGGAAACTTCCCGGATTGGCGTAGCCGAGGTTGTTTTACGGATTATCAAGCTGCTTTCTTGCCGGCAGAGGGTAAAATGCCAGCCGCCGCGGAAGGCAAAGCGTAAGATAACCGGGCGCAAAAAATAATACGATGGAAGAGCTGGAAGCGTTAGTTGCCTTGAACATGTCGGGAAGTATCGGTTCCCTTCGGCTGAACAGGCTTTTACGGTATTTTGACCGGCCCGAGGATATTCTCGGGGCCCCGGCGGAAAAGATCAGCGCGATTGCCGGGATCACCCCGGTTTCTGCCCGCAGGATCGCCGGGTTTGACCGGCGGGAGTTAGAAAAAGAATTCAGCCTGGCGGAGAAGTTTTCTCTTAAGATCATCTCGCTTAATGCCGCCGATTATCCCTTTTCCTTAAGGAACATTCCTGATCCGCCGATAGTTTTGTACGTAAAAGGGGAATTAAAGAAGCGGGATGCCTTGAGTATTGCGGTTGTCGGATCCCGCCGGGCCTCTTTTTACGGGTTAGAGTGCGCGGAAAAATTTTCCGCGGAATTAGCGCAGCGCGGGTTCACGGTAGTTTCCGGAATGGCCCGTGGGATCGATACTGCGGCGCATCAGGCGGCGCTAGAGGCATGCGGCAGGACGATCGCCGTGATCGGCAGCGGATTTACTAATATATATCCGCAGGAGAATATGGGGTTAGCCGAGAAGATATCCCTTGGGGGAGCGGTTATTTCCGAATTCCCCATGCAGGAGCTGCCGTTAAGGCAAAACTTTCCCCGGCGTAACCGGCTGATCAGCGGATTGAGCCTGGGTGTTTTGGTAGTGGAAGCGGCCAGGAACAGCGGGGCGCTGATTACCGCGGATTTTGCTTTAGAACAAGGCAAGGAGGTCTTTGCCGTGCCGGGAAAGATAGGCTTACACGGTTCTTTTGGAGTGCATGAATTAATCAAGCAAGGGGCGAAGTTGGTTTCTTCTGTTGAGGATATAACCGATGAGTTGATCCCGGGGATTTTTTCCGATGACGCGCCGCAAAAGGCAGATCGAGGGGAGCAGGAGCTTCCTGATCTTTGTTGCGGCGGCGATCAACTGGTTGGGTTGATCTCCCGGGCGCCGGTTTCTTTTGATGAGATCGCTCAGAGATCGGGCATCAGCGCTTCGTTTCTTGCCGGAAGGCTTATGGATTTGCAGCTCAAGGGATTGATCAAGGAGCTTCCCGGCAAAAGTTACGCAAGGAGTGAATAATGAAAACTAAGGACCTGGTAATAGTAGAATCTCCGACAAAGGCAAAGACGATCAGTAAAATCCTGGGCAAGGGTTTTGTCGTGGTTTCCTCAATGGGGCATTTGATCGACCTGCCGCAGAAAAAAATAGGCGTGGATATGGAGGATAATTTCAAGCCTACTTATGTGGTGATCTCCGGCAGGCAAAAAGTCCTCAACGGGCTGAAAAAAGAGGCCAAGGGCAAAAAGAATATCTTCGTGGCTACCGACCCCGACCGGGAAGGCGAGGCGATCGGCTGGCAGATCAGCGAGAGGATTTTTAAGGACAAAGCTGTCAAGCGCGTGGTCTTTCATGAGATCACCCCCGCGGCAATTAAGGAGTCTTTTAAGCATGCCAGCGATTTTGATGCGCAGATGATCGAGGCCCAGGCCGGCCGCAGGATACTGGACCGGATTGTCGGTTATTTCCTGAGCCCGCTATTGTGGAAGAAGATCGTGCGCGGTTTAAGCGCCGGACGCGTGCAGTCAGTGGCCTTGAGGCTGATAGTCGAGCGGGAAAAGCTGATTAATGCCTTTGTTCCGCAGGAATACTGGGAGGTCGAGGCCCTCTTGCAGAAAAAAGGGGACGGCGAAAATTTCAGCGCCAAATTAGAAAAGATCAAAGAAAAAAAAGCGGAGATCAAGGATAAAGAACAGGCCGATAAAATAGTCGATACCCTTAAAGATAAGCAGTTTATCGTGACCTCGGTAGAAACCAAAGAGAAGAAACGTTATCCCGACCCGCCGTTTATCACCAGTACCCTGCAGCAGGAGGCTTTTAATAAGCATAAATTCAATGCCACTAAGACGATGATCGTCGCGCAGCAGCTTTACGAGGGTATTGATATCGGCGCTGATGCCCCGGTTGGGTTGATCACCTATATGCGTACGGATTCGGTACGCGTGGCCCCGGAGGCGATTCATGAACTGAGAAACCATATCCTGAAGCATTACGGTAAGGATTATCTGCCCGCGGAGCCGAATGTCTATAAGGCCCGCAAGCTCGCCCAGGAGGCCCATGAGGCGATCCGCCCCACCCTGATTGACCGTCCCGCGGAGAGCCTGAAGGATTTTCTCTCTGGGGAACAGTATAAACTGTATGAACTGATCTACAACCGGTTTATCGCCAGCCAGATGACCCCGGCCAGGTACTCCGTGATTTCGGTGGATATCAATGCCGATGAGTATCTCTTTGGGGCGTCCGGATCGACAATGATCTTTGCCGGTTTCAGCGCTGTCTACGCCAAGGGTAGCGATGAGAAGGATAAGAAATCCATCCCCGTGTTGACAAATTCCGAGGTCCTGGAGTTGCTGAAACTTTTGCCTTCCCAGCATTTTACCAAGCCGCCGGCCCGCTATTCCGACAGCTCTCTGGTCAAGGCCCTGGAAGAGGAGGGTATCGGCAGGCCCTCAACCTATGCCCCGATAATTTATACCCTGATCATGCGCAATTACGTGCGCAGGCTGAAAGGTTACTTCCAGCCTACAGAGTTGGGTTTTAAGGTCTGCGATATGTTGGTGGAATATTTTCCCAGGATCATGGATGTAAAGTTCACCGCCCTGATGGAGGAAGAACTTGATCAGATCGAAGAAGGGAAGATCGATAAATTAAAGGTACTGCAAGAATTTTACCAGCCATTCAAGGAAAGTCTGGATTTTGCCCAGACGCATATTAAAAAAGAGGTGATTACTACCGATCAGATCTGCGAGAAATGCTCGAAACCGATGATCGTGAAGTGGGGGCGTCGCGGTAAATTCTTGAGCTGTTCGGGTTTTCCGGAATGCAAGTTTTCCAAATCCATCACTTCAGGTGTCAAGTGTCCCCAAGCGGATTGTGGCGGGGAACTGATCGAGCGGCGTTCCAAGCGCGGGTTTTTCTACGGGTGTTCAAATTTCCCCAAGTGCCGGTTCACCTCCAAGACGCTTCCCGGAGAGAACGCTGAAACCAAGGAAGAGAACAAGGAAGAGAACAAGGAAGAGAACAAGGAAGAGGCTAACGGCTAGAACGCGTAATATTATTTGTTCCGCCGTGCGTCGCGTGTCTTGCGTCCTACGCAACACGCCCGACGCAACACGCCCGACGCAAATATGGAACGCTATATCGACAAATTCGCCCGGTATCTGGAAATCGAAAAAAATTACTCCGCGCACACTATTCTTAATTACCGGCTTGACCTGGAGGAATTCGGGAAATTCTGCGCAGGTACCCCGTTTGACAAGATCGATTACCTGCTCTTAAGAAAATACCTGGCGTCTTTAAAGGAAAAGAGTCTTTCCGCCAGGACGATCGGCCGCAGGCTTTCTTGCCTACGTTCGTTCTTTAAATTCCTGACACGGGAGGGGCTCTTAAAGAACAACCCGATACTTTCTCTGTCCAGTCCGAAACTGGACAAGCATCTTCCGCAGTTCATGACCGAGGAAGAGGTAATCAGGCTGATCGACTCCGTGGTTTTAAAAGAAGGCCGGGACGAGCTGGGGTTACGCAACAAGGCGATCATCGAAACATTTTATTCTACCGGGATGCGTATTTCCGAGGTGGCCGGCCTGAATATCGAAGACATGGATCTGATTACCGGCACGCTCAAGGTGATGGGCAAGGGCAAGAAGGAGCGCCTGGTTCCCATCGGGGATCATGCCATCAGGGCAATCAGGGACTACCTGGAGCAAAGAAAAAAAGAGGAACGGGCGGTATTCCTGAATAAGAACGGCAGACGGATCACTACCAGGGGTATCCGGGGCGCGGTGGGAAAATACCTGCGCCTGGCCAGTCTTAGGGATGGGATCTCGCCGCACACACTGCGGCATTCCTTTGCCACGCATCTTTTGAACCATGGTGCCGATTTAAGGAGCGTGCAGGAGCTCTTGGGTCACGCTAACCTTTCTACGACCCAGATTTACACGCATCTTACTACCGAAAAGCTGAAGAGCGTCTATGACAAGGCGCACCCAAGAGCATAATAGACGTAAGAAGACAGAAAAAATTTGAATATTAAACTCTAAATGAACTAAAAACGCAAAGATCAAAACGCAAAATTAAAGTGTAAAACGTAAAACTTTAACTTATGACTTAAAAATTAATTTATAAACTGTAAGCTTAGTGTTTTTGAGCTTACGCACCAACGCCGAACGGAATTTATAATTAAATATGTTTATTCTCTATGATTTGATTTTTCTACTCATCAGCCTGGTTTACCTTCCGTTCTATCTTTGGAAAGGGAAGTTCCATCGTGATTTTTCTGCGCGGCTCGGTAGATTGCCGAAAGATTTACAAATAGACCGTCCGATCTGGGTCCATGCGGTGAGCGTGGGGGAGATGATGGCGGTAAAAGGGCTGCTGGAAGAGCTTAAGAAAAAATTTCCGGAAAAAAAGATGGTTATTTCTACCGTCACCGCTACCGGCAACCAGGTTGCGGCCGATGTCTCCGGAGAGGGGGATTTTGTAACTTATCTGCCCCTGGATTTTAGTTTTATCGTCAAAAAGGTGATCAACCGGATCAGGCCGGCGGTTTTTATCATAGTCGAAACCGAATTATGGCCGAACTTGCTCAGGCGGCTTTATCAGAACCAGATCCCGGTAATTGTCGTTAACGGCAGGATCTCTGACCGGTCTTTTAAGGGTTATTCTCTGGTAAAGCCATTATTGCGCACCTTGTTGAACAAGATGGCCCTCTTTTGCGTGCAGACAGAAACCGATCGGCAAAGACTGTCTGTTCTGGGGGTAACTCCGGAAAAGATCATCGTTACCGGTAATATGAAATTTGACCTTAAACAGCGTCAGCCCCTGGACCAGAAACATGCCGACTTTAAGCTGCGACTAAGCAGAGAAGGCAGGCTTTTTGTGGCAGCCAGCACTCATCCCGGGGAAGAGGAGATAATTTTTAAGATTTACCGTGAGCTGTTACCGGAGTTTGGCGATTTAAAGTTCCTGGTTGCTCCGCGCCACCCTGAAAGATCCGCGGGGATTACGGCGTTGGCACAAAACTTTGGCTTTACCGCCCTGCGCATAAGCATGCTGGAGAAAACCCCTCTTTCTACGCTAAAACAGGCGGGGGTTTTTATCCTGGATACGATCGGAGAACTGAATGATTTTTACGCTTTGGCAGAAGTGGTTTTTGTCGGAGGCAGCCTGGTTAAAAAGGGCGGGCACAATATCCTAGAACCGGCCAGCTTGAGCAAGCCGGTGCTCTTTGGCCCGCAGATGTATAATTTTCGGGACATTGCGAGGTTGTTCGTTGACCGGGGTGCCGCGTTGATGGTAAAGGACGCGCGTGATTTAAAGCAAAAACTAAGGCAGCTGTTGGCCTCCCGCCAGGAACGGGAGACTTTAGGCAAAGCGGCCAGGCGCCTGCTGGAGGAAAACCGCGGGGCGACTTTAAAGAACGCCGAGATTATCTCCGGCTATTTAAAGTAAAATTAACCTTGGCAGTTTTTTAAAACGCCCGACACCCGACACAATACGCACGACGCCCGACGAGGCAAAATGTTTAAGAATATTCTTTATAATCTGGCCACCGATAAATATCAAGGCTTCTTCGCGGGATGCGCAAAGATTTTCTTGTTCCTGCTGTCTTTGCTTTATGGCCTGGTAGTGAAAATTTTAAGCGGTTATCATCTTGCCCGCCGCAAGAAAGTTGTCGGTCGCCTGATCAGTATCGGCAACATTACTCTTGGCGGGACCGGCAAGACTTCATTGGTGGAATATCTGGCCCGGATTTTAAGCGAGAAGGGTAAAAAGGTAGTTATCTTAAGCCGGGGGTATAAGAGAAAAGTCACAAAGTCACAAAGTCACAAAGTCACAGGGGTCGAAGAAATGGGGGATGAGCCTTACCTGCTTTCCCGGAAATTGAGCAGTGTGCCGGTGCTGGTAGGTAGTGACAGGGTCAAGCTGGCGGCCCAGGCATCCAGCCGGTATGGCGCCGATACCTTAATCCTTGATGATGGATTTCAGCAGTGGAGGATAAAAAAGGACCTGGAGATAGTGACTATTGATGCTACCAGGCCGTTCGGAAACCGGCGGCTCCTGCCCCGGGGGATTTTAAGGGAACCGCTTTCTGCTTTGCGCCGGGCGGATGTGCTGGTGCTAACCAAGGTGAACTTGAGCCGCGATCTTCTTGCCGCCAGGAAGGTTTTAACCGGGATCAATCCAGCGGCACTGCTCGTTGAATCAATGCATTATCCCTTAGGGTTTTATGAGATGGGGCAGCCTGAACAATTGATTCCCCCGGAGATGGTTGCCGTCAGGGGCAGCTTAAGTCTTTGCGGTATCGGCGATCCGGATTCCTTTGAGCTCCTGCTGCATTCCCTGGGGGTCAGGCCGCAATTTTGCTTAAGATTTCCCGACCACCATGATTATTCTCCGGAGGACCTCAAAGAGGTTGTGCGTAAAAGCCGGCAGGAGGATATCGGGATCGTGATTACGACGGAAAAAGACGCCGTGCGATTGGCTAATATCGTACCGGGGGGGTTTCCTTTAAAGATACTGGTTTTGAAAATTGAATTGAGAATCGTTAAAAATGAACAAGAATTCCTTGATCGATTATTTAAGTTGTGCGCTGATTAAACTGATCGGCCCGCCGATCCGCCTGCTTCCTGCCGGGGCAATAGTTTTTATCGGCAGCGTGCTGGGGGAGGTCTTTTATTGTTTTGATTTCAAGCGTAGGGCGATTGCCTACGCCAACATAAAAAGGGCCTTAGGCGAAGGAATGTCCCCCCGACATGTTTCCCGGGTCGCCAGGGGGTTTTACCGTAACTTCGTCACGAGTATCCTGGAGATATTCCTCATCCCCCGGGTGGATAAGAATTATATTGACCGGCACATCGAGGTTACGGGCAGAAAGAATATTGAACGGGCCTTTGGGAAGGGCAAAGGGGTGATCCTTCTGGGGATGCACGCGGGGAGCTGGGAGCTTTCGAATGTCATCTGCGCCAACCTGGGGTTTCCTTTTAATCTTTTTGTGCGGGACCAGAAGATGCCGCTTTTGAACGAGCTGTTGAATTCTTATCGCCGGCAAAAAGGTTGCCGCCTGATCCAGCGCAAGAACCAGACCCGGGCACTGATCGAGGTGTTGAAAAATAACCAGGCTATCGGGATGACTGCCGATCAAGGGGGCGCCAGCGGAGAGCAAGCGGCTTTTTTCGGGAAAAACGCCTCTTTGCCCACAGGGGCCTTAAGGATCGCCTTGAGATACGGGGCGGTGATCGTTCCGGCGTATTACCGCAGGAAGAAAGGGCTGGATCAGGAGTTTATTTTCGAGCCCCCCTTTGAAATAAAGAGTACCGCTGATCCGGCCAATGACCTGCGGGAGAACCTCAAAAACCTTACCGCGGTCTTTGAAAAGAATATCCGTAAGTATCCGCAGGAATATTTCTGGCGTTATAAGATCTGGAAATACAGTAATCAGAGAAAGATCCTGATCTTAAGCGATAAAAAGGCGGGGCACTTAAGGCAGAGCCTGGCCCTGGCCGGGGTCATCGAGCGGTTCTTCCTGCGCAAAGATATCTTTTGTTCTGTTGAGATCATTGAAGTCGAAGTAAAAAATAAATTTGCCCTGACGCACAGTACCGCCTTTTCCGGAAAATACAGTTGCCAGGGGTGCCTGTTTTGCCTGAAAAAGTTTCTTGCCTGCGAAAGCTATGAGAAATTGTGGCAGGCCAAGCCGGATATCGTGATCTCCGCGGGCTCTGTCCTGGCGCCGGTGAATTATCTTGTTTCCCGGCAGAACCTGGCAAGGTCCATGGTGGTGATGCGCCCGTCGGTTTTAAGCACCAGGCGTTTTGACCTGGTGGTCATGCCGCAGCATGACCATCCTCCGCAGAGAAAAAATATCGTGGTTATCCACGGAGCGGTTAATCCGGTTGACGAAGAATACCTTAAACAGCAGGCCGGATGTTTGACGAAGGAGATATCTTCATTGGCCGGCCTATCCGGTTGCTCTCTGGGTATTTTGATCGGCGGCAACAATAAGGGTTTTTCCCTGACGGAAGAATTGTCCCGACAGGTCTTTGGCCAGATCAAGCAGGCGGCGCAGGAGTTGGGGGCGGATATCCTCTTGACTACCTCCCGCAGGACCCCTGCCAAGATCGAAAAGCTGATCGGGGAGGAATTCGGAAAATATGAGCCTTGCAAGGCGATGATTATTGCCAATAAAAAGAATTTCGCTTCGGCGGTAGGAGGGATATTGGGTTTGAGCCGGTTCGTGGTTGTCTCTCCGGAGAGCATCTCGATGATTTCGGAAGCCGCCTCCAGCGGAAAACATGTTTTCGTCTTTAATGCCGATGGGCTGGGAAAAAGGCACAGGAGGTTCCTGGGGGTCCTGGCGCAACACAAGCATATCTACCTGGTTGAGCCGCGGGAATTGGCGGCGGCGCTTATACAGGTGGCCAGAGATAACCCTGCGGTCATACCGATAAAAGATAGAGACCTGGTGGAAGAAGCAATTTCAAAAATCCTTTAACGCACGACGCAGAACGCAGAACGCCGAACACCGAACGCAGAACGCACGACGCTAATATGAACATCCTACAAGTACTACCGGAAATCAATGTTGGAGGAGTGGAGACCGGGACCATCGATTTGGCCAGGCGCCTGGTTGAGCTTGGGCATAAGGCGGTGGTGGTTTCTAACGGAGGTTCTTTGCTGCCGGAGCTCGAGGCCTGCGGCGTGATCCATTACAAGCTTCCCGTGCACAAAAAAGCAATTTTCGCGCAGCTCAAGGTTGTGCCGAAGCTGGCAGAGATTATTCAAAAGGAAAAAATCGATATCGTGCACGCGCGTTCGCGCTCTCCGGCCTGGATCGCCTACTGGGCCTGCCGCCGCAGCCGCGCGGTATTCATTACTACCTGCCATGGTTACTACAAGAAGCATCTCTTCAGTTATGTGATGGGTTGGGGTAAGCGGGTGATTGCCTTAAGCAATGTGATCGCCCGGCATATGATCGATGACTTTGGTGTTCCTCACGAAAGAATTAAACTTATTCCGCGCAGCGTTGATCTGACAAAGTTTAAATTTGTCAGCCCCCAGGAAAAGCGTCACGATGAGTTTAACGTCGGTATAATCGGCAGGTTTACTCCGATCAAGGGGCACGCGGATTTCGTCAAGGCGATGGCAAAGGTGGCCAGGCATTTTCCTAAGCTCAAGATCTGGATAGTCGGGGATGCCCCGTCATCAAAAGAGTCGTATAAAGAACAGATCCAGGTTCTGGTGCGCCGCCTGGGGCTCTTGAGTTGCACGCAGTTTTTGGGTACGCAGCGCGATATCCCGGCCATCCTTTCCCAGCTGGACCTTCTGGTAATGGCAACCACGACGCAAGAGGCCTTTGGCCGGGTGATCATCGAAGCCCAGGCCGCAGGCGTGCCGGTAGTGGCGACTAAAGTCGGCGGCGTGGTGGATATCATTGAGGACGGCACCAACGGCCTGTTGGTCCCGCCGGCGGACCCCACGGGGATGAGCGAAGCGATTATCAGGATCTTCAGGGATAAAGAGCTGGCGGGCCGGCTGGCAAAAAATGCCTACCTGAAAGTGCAGGAGAAGTATAATATTGAGTTGATGGTTGACAAGACTCTCGCCGTCTACCGGGAGGCGCTGGATAATTTCGAATTATTGATCATGAAATTCAGTTCGGCGGGGGACGTCATCCTTTCAACGGCCGCGATCCGCGCGATCAGGGAAAAATTCGGCAAGAAGCACAGGATTACATTTCTGGTCGGGGAAGAATCCAAGGAGATACTTTTGGGCTGCCCGTATATCGATGAACTACTGGTGTGTGATTTTAAAAATAAGGACAAGGGGTTTGCCGGTCTCTGGAAACTCGGCAGTGAACTGCGCCGGCGCAATTTTGATCTGGTGATCGACTTGCAGAATAACCGCAAAAGCCACCTTTTGGCCGGTTTAAGCCTTTCCCTGGAACGTTACGGCTACGATAATAAGAAATTCTCTTTTTTGCTCAACCATAGCATTAAAGATACCCGGCCGGCAATAGACCCGCTGGCGCATCAGTTCCAGATGCTGGGGCTTTTGGGTGTCGAGCTAAAAGACAAAAGTCTGGAGCTTTGGCCGAGCGAGAAGGACCGGCGGTATATCGAGGATTTCCTCGCCGGGCAATGGATCGGAAATAAGCAAAGGTTGATCGGGATCAATATCAGCGCGAGTGAACGCTGGCAAACCAAGAATCTTCCGCTGGCCACGCTGGTGAAGCTTTGTGAGGAACTTTCCCGCAGGGAGTTCCTGGTTGTGGTTAGCGGGACCCAGAAGGACCTGGCCCTGGCCGCACGGCTGGCCGCGGCGTTAAAAGACACGAAAATTATTAACGCCTGCGCAAAGACATCGATTAACCAGTTAGCCTGTTTGATAAAAAAATGCAGCGTCTATATCAGTGCTGATTCCGCGCCCTTACACATTTCCGCTGCCTGCAAAACACCTTTTGTGGCGCTTTTCGCGCCGACGAATCCGGCGCGCCATCTTCCTCCGGCAAAGGATTTCGTCCTCTTGCGTAAAGAATTACCGTGCAGTCCTTGTTATAAGCCGCATTGCCAGACGCTCAAGTGCATGCGGGGGATCAGCGTCGAGGAGTTATTGGAGGCGGTAGATAAGTTAGTTAAGTAAGTGTAAAGTTCAAAGCGCAAAGCGCAAAGTTACAGCGCAAAACGCAAAGCTGAAACTAAAAAATTAAGAATTCAGCTTTAAGTTATAAGTTGTAAGTTGTAAGCTTAGGTTTTTTAATTTACGCAATACGCTGTACGCAATACGGAATTTATAGTTTTGCGCTTTGCGTTTTACGTTTTGAGTTTGCCTATGAATATCCTACTGCTCACGAACCACCTGAATATCGGAGGGATCTCCAGTTACGCCCTGACTTTGGCCAGGGGGTTGCGAGAGAGAGGTCACAAGGTCTTTATTGCTTCCGGAGGCGGGGAATTATCCGGCCGCCTGGCGCAGGAAGGGATCGGGTATTTAGAGGTCCCGCTAAAGACCAAAGCCGAGATCAACCCGAAAATTATTTACAGCATGTTTAAGCTATCGGCTCTGGTCAGGCAGGAGAAGATTGAGATTATCCATGCCAATACCCGGGTCACCCAGGTATTGGCCGCTCTCTTGAAACGGCGCTGCCGTCTGCCGTATATCTCAACCTGCCACGGTTATTTTAAGCGCAGGCTGTTACGCCGGATCTTTCCCTGCTGGGGCAAGAGGGTAATCGCTATCAGCGAACCGGTGAAAAGGCACCTGATCGATGATTTTGCCGTTAATGAAAAGATGATCCGCGTTGTCTATAACGGGATAGACCTAAGACGCTTCAATCCCGTTTCTGAAGAAGAGCGTAAGGCCGGCAAACTTGCTTTGGGGCTGGGTGAGCGGCCGGTGATCGGCATCATCGCCAGGCTTTCCGACGTAAAAGGGCATATCTACCTGGTTAAGGCGATGGAAAAGGTCCTTTTGGTTTTCCCCCGCGCGCAATTATTGATCGTCGGCAGCGGCAGGATGTTGGCGGAATTGCAGGGATTGGTCAATAAGCTGGAGATAGGCAGGAGCGTAAAATTCATCGCCTCCGTCGATGACACCCGCCGGGTGCTCTCGGCCATGGACCTGTTTGTCATGCCTTCTTTGAAAGAGGGGCTGGGGTTAGGGGTAATGGAGGCGATGGCCTGCGGTTTATGCGTGATCGGTTCTTATGTCGGCGGGTTGATCGATCTGATCCAGCAGGGGCATAGCGGGGTGCTGGTTCCTCCGAAGAACGAACAAAGGCTGGCCCAGGCGATCTGTGAGCTGCTTGCCGATGATGAAAAAAGAATGGTTTTCGGCACTAACGCCCGGATCTTTATCGCGGGCAGGTTCTCTCAAGAGAAAATGGCCGAAGAAACGCAAAGGGTATACGAAGAATGTCTAAGCGCAGATTCCTGATTTTTGGCAGGATCCTGGTTGTTACAGGCGTAATTCTTGCCGCGGTTATCCTTTCAGCGGGATTATTCTTGAGCCGGCAGTATGTCGTGCCGGTATTGATGTATCATTCGGTTACTCCCGAAGCGCATCCGGATAGCATGCTGGCGGTAAGCGTTAAGACATTTGACCGGCAGATGCGTTTCCTGAAGTCACGTCATTACAATGTAGTGCCGCTGGAGACGCTGATCGAGATGATCGGGCTGCGTAAGAAGATCCCCCGGAATACGGTAGTCTTAACCCTGGACGACGGATATAGGGATAATTATCTTTATGCCTATCCGGTATTAAAAAAATACGGATTGCCGGCAACAGTTTTCATCATTGTCAACGAAGTCGGCCGGCCGCAGAATGACCGTCTGGGGTGGGACCAGATCCTGCAGATGCAGGGCTCAGGGGTTATCAACTTCGGCAGCCACGCCATCGGGCCGGATCCGTTGATTAAGGCGGATTCCGAAAAAGAGTTGCGGCACCAGATATTCGATTCCAAAATGTTGCTGGAAAAGAGGCTCGGCCGCCCGGTGGAAGTTTTCAGCTATCCGGAAGGGATGTTTAACGATAAAATAAGGCAGATGGTGATTGATGCCGGTTATAAAGGCGCGGTGGCCACTAATCCCGGCCCGTATTACCCGGATGACGATATTTATGCCTTGAAGCGGCTGCGCATCTCGGAAAATGCCTCCAATATGTTTGTTTTCGCCGTGGAGAGTTCGGGATATTATACTTTTATGAAAGAGTGGAAAAAACGAAAAAAATGAACCAGCCAAAACGCATACTTATCTTTAATGTTAACTGGATCGGGGACGTCTTATTCTCGACCGCGGTGATCCGCAATGTCCGCCGGAGGTTCCCAAAGAGTTTTATCGCCTGCGTCATCCCCAGCCGTTGTTACCCGGTCCTTAAGGGCAACCCCCATCTTGACGAAATTATCATCTTCGACGAGAAGGATCGGCACGAGAACGTATTTTCCAAATTCTCCTTTGTGCGTTCGCTCAAAAGCAGGAATTTTGACCTGGCGCTGCTTTTGCATGGGTCGCTCACCCGGGCCCTGATCTGCCGGTTGGCCGGTATCCCGGAAAGGGTCGGTTATAATACCAAGAACAGAGGGTTTCTCCTGACCAAGAAGATTCCCGTGCCGGCCAGGGATTCGCTCCACCGGATAGATTATTACCTGAACATTATCGAGCAGGCCGGCATCAAGCCGGAAGACCGTTACCTGGAGATTTTCTTTGATGAGGCGGACGAGAAGTTTAGCAATGGATTCCTGGCGAAGCTGGGAGTGAAAAAAGATGATCTTCTGATCGGTGCCAACGCCGGAGGCAACTGGTTCCCAAAACGCTGGCCGCCGGAGCATTGGGCGAAATTAGCCGATGACCTGATCATTCACCTGGGGGCAAAGGTGATTTTTACCGGCTCCCAGCAGGACCTGGCTTTAACCAAGAAGATCGCCGGCCTAATGAAAGAAAAGCCGTTGTTTGCCGCCGGCGCGCTGACCCTGAAGCAATCAGCGGCTTTATTCAAGCGGCTGGATGTTTTTATCTGTGGGGATACCGGACCGTTGCATATCGCTAATGCCGTAGGTACAAAAAAGATCCTGGCTATTTTCGGCCCGACCGACCCGGCGGTCACCGCGCCTTTCCCTTTGAAGAACGTGGTTTTGTTCCAAAAAGACGTAGGATGCAAAATCCCCTGTTATGTGGTAAACTGCAAAGATAACCGTTGCATGAAGGCAGTGACTCCGGATGAGGTTTTTGATAAAATCAATAACCAGCATCCAGCATCAAGTATCTAGGATCCCGATCTCGATCCTGGATGCTGGATCCTGGATCCTGGATACTGGAAGGAACTTGAAATAATGGTTAAAAAGATACTTTTTATAACTTTGAGCAACATCGGTGACGTGATCATGACCCTGCCGGCACTTGATACCCTGCGCGAACATTTTCCCCAGGCTAAGATTACCTGCCTTGTCGGTCCGCGTCCCCGGCAGATCTTTGAAGAAAATCCTTTTATCGACAGGCTGATGATTTTTGACAAACATGCCGGGGTGGCGCAGAATTTCCGGCTTTTTAAGGAACTCAAAAAAGAAAAATTCGATATGGTAGTAGATCTGCGCAACAGCGCGTTCGGGGTTCTGCTTCCGGCAAGATACAAAATCCCCATGTTTTTGCGCATCCCGGCAAAGATCAGGCATATGAAGGACCGCCATCTCTACAGGGTAGAGAGTATTTTAAGGCGGGGAAAATTTTTCCGGCTGCCGGAAAGCAGGGAAACCAGCCTTTTTATCGGACCGCAGGAAGAGATGCGGATGAAATATCTTTTGCAAAAAAGCGGCATCAAAAATAACGACAGGATCATCATTGTTTCGCTGGGGGCGCGCAGTCATATCAAGAGATGGTCAAAAGAAAAATTCTCTGAACTTATTTCTGCGCTGGTCGGCGAACTGCGGGCCAAGGTGATCCTGGTAGGGGACAAGGAAGACCGTCCGTTAGCCGACTATGTTCAGTCCCGCGCGTCCTATCCGTTGTTGGATTTGACCGCCCAGACGAGCCTGAAGGAGTTGGCCTATTTATTGAAATCCTCGCGGCTCTTGATTACCAATGACAGCGCCTGCCTGCACATGGGCAGTTATGTCAACGTTCCGGTGCTGGCTGTTTTCGGGCCCACGGATGAGGATAAATACGGACCCTGGTCGGACAATTCCCGGATCGCCAAAAAGGATGTGCCTTGCCGCCCCTGCCGCAAGGCGCAGTGCGGCCTGGGCACGTTAAATTGCACCTCCGCGGTAAAGACGCAAGAGGTCCTGGATTACATTAAAGATGTACTGGATAATCCGGCTTATCCGTTACCCCGGACGGAAAGCGCGGTTGCCGCGCGGAACGGGTCTTTTAAGCGGATTTTGATCGTGCGCACCGACAGGATCGGCGACGTCTTATTATCTACCCCGGTAATCAAAGCCCTGCGCCAGGCGTATCCGCATGCCTTTATTTCCATGATGGTCAGCCCCTATGCCCGGGAGATCGTCGATGGAAATCCTTATCTGGATGAAGTTATTGTTTTCGACAAGGATAATTTACACCGCGGTTGGTTTGCCGCAATGAAATTCGCGCTCAATTTAAAAAAGAAAAAGTTTGACCTGGCGGTGATCCTGCATCCGAGCGTCCGCGTGCACCTGTTGACTTTTTTCTCGGGGATCAGAAGGCGCCTGGGTTACGCGCGTAAATTTGGGTTCCTTTTGACCGACCGGATAAAACACTTTAAACAGCTCGGCCAGAAGCATGAGATGGAGTATAACCTGGAGTTGCTGCAATACCTGGGGATCACGCCGAAGGATGCGAATTTATTCATACCGATCAAGAAAGAGTCGGAATTATGGGCCCAGGAACTCCTGGAACGCTCCGGGATAGCCAAAGACGCGCCGCTTCTGGCGATCCACCCCGGAGCGAGCTGTCCGTCTAAGATCTGGCCCTCTGGCAGATTTGCCCAGGTCTCCGACAGATTGATCCGGAAATACGGGTTCAGGGTACTCCTGGTAGCCGGGCCAAAGGACACTCTCCTGGCGCAGGAGGTGGCCAAGCGGATGGAGAACGAAGTTTATAATTTTGCCGGTATGACTTCGCTTAGCCAATTGGCCAGCCTTTTAAAGAAATGCCGTTTGTTTATTTCCAATGATTCCGGACCGGTGCATATCGCTTCGGCAGTGGGAACTCCTACGATCTCCATATTCGGCAGGAGCCAGAAGGGGTTGAGCCCCGTGCGCTGGGGGCCTTTAGGCAATAAAGATCGCGTGGCGCATAGCACCGTGGGGTGCGTGGAGTGCCTGGCGCATAACTGCGTCAAGGGCTTTGCCTGCTTAAAAGCCGTGACGGTTGATTATGTCGTCAATATCGCGGATTCGATGTTAAGCGAGTAAGTTCAAAACTGATTGGTCGCAAAGTCACGTGTTTGTACCAAGAACCAAGAACCAAGAACCACGTATATACCGCTCAAACCTGTGACCTGTGACTTGTGACTTGTGACATAGTTTATCCAGTTTTCCATATCTAAAGTCATTGATTTCCCCCGCGAGTTATGGTAAACTAACTGGTTCATATGATCAATATTAATAAGGTAAGGACATATTCCGTAAAATCAAGGTTCAGCAAGGTCCGGGAAAAGGATTTTGCCGCTGCTCCGCGCCCTCGGTCAAGCTTCAGGGGTTTTTATCGTTCTTTGCCTAATATACTCAAGGCAAAGGATTTGCGGGCCGTCGCTACGGCGATCGTTTCGGCGCGCAAAAAGAAGAAAGCGGTAATTTTCATGGGCGGGGCGCATGTGATCAAGTGCGGCCTGAACCCGGTCTTAATCGAACTGGTTAAAAGAAAAATAATCAGCTGTATATGTTTGAACGGGGCCGGGATCATCCATGATTTTGAGCTGGCTTTTCAAGGCAGGACTTCGGAAGACGTCGCCGCTAACCTCAAAACCGGAAAATTCGGCATGGGCCGGGAGACGGCCGAGATGATTAACCGGGCGGTGAGCCAGGGGGTCGGCCGGGGGCTGGGTCTGGGCGAATCAGTATTTCAGATGATCTCCGCCGGTGATCTTCCCCATAAGAAATTAAGCCTGATCTATCATGCCTGCAAGAATAACGTTCCAGTATGTGTTTTTGTGGGGATCGGAACGGATATTATCCATCAGCATCCTTCTTTTGATGCCGCCCTGACCGCCGAAGGCAGCTTGAGGGATTTCTACACCCTGACCGAGAAGATCAAGGGGTTGAACGCGGGAGGGGTATTGCTTAATTTTGGATCGGCAGTGATCCTGCCGGAGGTATTTTTAAAGGCGTTGAATTTATCCAGGAACCTCGGGAATCCGGTCAAGGATTTTACCGCCGCCAACTTTGATATGATCTATCATTACCGGCCGGCGCAAAACGTGGTTTCGCGGCCGGTTGCCGGAGCAGGGCAGGGTTTTTATATCATCGGCCATCATGAGATCATGCTGCCTCTTTTGGCGCAGGCGGTTATCGAAGAGTTATGAAAAACTTAGGGAAAATTATAAAGCGTTTCAATAAGGCCAGGATCCTGGTGATCGGAGACCTGATCCTTGACCAGTATATCTGGGGCAAGGTGGAGCGGGTCTCTCCGGAAGCGCCGGTGCCGATAGTCTGGGCGAATAAGCGGACCTATGTCCCGGGAGGCGCGGCTAACGTAGCCAATAATATCGGTTCCCTGGAGGCAAAAGTTTCCTTGCTGGGGATAATCGGTAAAGATGAGCACGGAAAACTTTTACTGAACGAACTCAAGGATAGATCGATCGCCTGCGACGCGGTGTTTGTCGATCCTAAGAGGTGCACAACCTTAAAGACCAGGGTGGTCGCCGGGCATCAGCAGGTGGTGAGAGTGGACTGGGAATACACGCAGGAAGCCTCCCGGGAGCTTAATGCCAGGATCATTAACTTCGTGCGTTCCCGGATCAATAATTTTGACGCGCTGATCATCGAAGATTACGGTAAGGGCCTGATCAATGCGCAGCTGCTGCATCAGCTGATCGGCCTGGCCAGAAATAATAAAAAAGTTATTACCGTTGACCCAAAGGAAGAACATTTCCAGTATTACAGCCAGGTCACGGCAATTACCCCTAACCGCAAAGAATTGGAAAATGCCGTAAGGAACCTGAAGATCAAGGATACCACCAATCGCTTCAGGATAAACAACGACCGGCTCTTTAGCGATAAAGAGATTGACTTGGCGGCAAGGGAGATTATCTCTTATTTAAAGCTTGATTCTCTCCTGGTCACTCTCGGAGAGGCCGGGATGCGGCTTTTTGAAAAAGAAGGCAGGGTAACGTATATACCTACCGTGGCCCAGGAGGTTTTTGACGTTTCCGGAGCGGGGGATACGGTGATTTCAGTGTTTACCCTGGCGCTTTCCTGCGGGGCGACTAAGATTGAAGCCGCGCACCTGGCAAATTACGCCGCCGGCATAGTCGTGGGTAAATTGGGGACCGCGGTCACTTCTCGTAAAGAATTATTATCAAGGATAAACTGATATGGACGTCTTAGGAGTAATTCCGGCAAGGTATTCTTCTTCCAGGTTTGAGGGTAAGGTCCTGGTTGACCTGTTGGGTAAGCCAATGCTGCAGCATGTCTGGGAGCGCGCCAAGCAATCCCTGCTGCTGGACGAATTGATCATCGCCTGTGATGACGAGCGCGTGGAGCAGGCTGCTTTAGGTTTCGGGGCAAAAGCGGTAATGACCTCCCGGGGTCATACCTGTGGCACAGACAGGATCGTCGAGGTGATCAACCCGCTGGAGGTAAGGTTTGTCATTAATATCCAGGCGGACGAGCCGTTGATCCACCCTTCGATGATCGACGCTGTGGCCCAGGCGTTGATCGACGATAAAAGTATTTCCGTGGCGACAATCATGAAGAGGCTCGAAGTACCCGAAGACCTGCGCGACCCCCACGTGGTAAAAGTCGTGGTGGACAAGAATAATTTCGCGCTTTATTTTTCCCGGTCGCCTATTCCCTATCTGGCGCATAATTCAGAGGTGCAGGATCCGGTGTATTTCAAGCATATCGGATTATACGGCTACACCAAGGATTTTCTTTTTACCTATAAGAATCTTCCTCTCTCCAGCCTGGAAAAGACGGAAAGGCTGGAGCAGCTGCGTATCCTCGAGGAGGGCTTCCGCATCAAAGTCGTGGAGACAAAATACGACAGTATCGGAGTAGATACCCCGCAGGATCTGGAAAAAGCCAAGCAATACCTGGAGATGAAGAGGTAACGAATGAGACAGTTGACGATCGGCAACGTAAAGATTGGGAAAGGGTGTCCTTTGGTCCTGATTGCCGGGCCATGCGTCATCGAATCTCAAAAGCAGTGTTTGCAAAGCGCCAAGCGGATCAAGGAGATCGCGCTAGGCGCGGGAATCCCTTTTATCTTTAAGTCCAGTTTCGACAAGGCAAATCGGCTCTCCCTGGATTCTTATCGCGGGCCGGGGATAAAAAAGGGGCTGGATATCCTTTACCGGGTTAAAGAAGAGTTAAAGGTTCCGCTTTTAAGCGATATCCATTGCCGCCAGGAGATTGTCGCGGCGGCAGAAGTGCTGGATATTATTCAGATACCGGCATTATTGAGCCGTCAGACGGACCTGGTGGTGGCGGCGGCACGGACCGGAAAAGCGATCAACTTGAAAAAAGGGCAGTTTTTGGCCCCTTGGGATATCCTGCCGATTATCAAAAAAATAGAGGCCACGGGGAATAAAAAGATTCTGATCACCGAACGGGGCGTGAGCTTCGGTTATAATAACCTGGTTGCCGACCTGCGCAGCCTCAAGATCATGGGTGACTTTGGTTATCCGGTGATTTTCGATGCCACGCACAGCGTGCAATTGCCGGGAGGACGGGGAAAGAGTTCCGGTGGACAGAGGGAGTTCGTCCCGGGGTTATCCCGCGCGGCAGCGGCCTTCGGATGCCAGGGATTATTTTTAGAGGTGCATTCCGATCCCGATAAGGCGCTTTGCGACGGGCCGAATATGATTAGCTTGAAAGAACTGAAAAATCTTTTACGGCAGATCAGGAAGATCGAGGAAGCGTTATGAATATTATCAAAAGGGCAAAGCAGGTTTTACAAATTGAGTCCGAGGCGATTAACCGGTTAAAGCCGCGGATAGGCAAAGGATTTGTTCAGGCGGTAAACCTGATTTTAAAATCCAAGGGCAGGGTGGTAGTCAGCGGCATGGGCAAGACCGGGATCATCGCGCAAAAATTTTCCGCGACCCTGGCGTCCACCGGGACGCCGAGCCTTTTTTTGCATACCGCGGAAGCCATCCATGGGGATCTTGGCAGGGTTACTTCCGAAGATGTGATTGTGCTGATCTCCAACAGCGGCTCGGGAGAAGAGATGAGGCAGTTGTTGCCGATCCTTAAAAAGATCGGTTCCCGGATCATCGCTTTGACCGGAAATAAAAAATCGATAGTAGCAAAATATAGCGATGTGGTTTTGGATGTCTCCGTGATAAAGGAGGCCTGCCCATTAGGGTTGGCCCCCACGGCATCGACTACGGCGACACTGGCCCTGACCGATGCCTTGGCGGTTTGCCTTTTAGAAACAAAAAATTTTAAAGAGAAAGATTTTGCATTTTACCATCCCGGAGGGCTCTTGGG